>ERZ808041.539-NODE-539-length-27069-cov-15.453875_pt1 | contig 27069 bp, 27 predicted proteins | sample MGYA00380192_ERZ808041 | MGnify/ENA primary metagenome ERZ808041 (study PRJEB31490, sample SAMN06133412) | mouse gut metagenome | isolation source: Z1_1 | host: mice | place: China: Chengdu | collected 2015-05 ...
GATGGATTTTTGCTTGCAGCCACCACGTTGTCTTACGGTATTTGCAGCAAAGTGCAAATACCTATCTGAACTGTTACGGGAAAATTAACATTTCAGAAACAAAACTCTAACAAAACTTAAACATAAACATGATATATGTTAAAATAAAGAATTATTTAAAAGTTATTTTTCAACAATTCCTAGGCATAAAAGCGTGGAGATACAAAGTATGAACATAGATCGGTTGAAAAAATTATTGAAAAAATTATTCACAAAAATTTTCTTTCTGCCGTTAATCCCTACTTTACTGATTTCCATTCCGGCTTATGTGCTCGTTATTTATGTGTTGTCACAAGGAAATGTGAAGTCGCTCATTGCATATATAGCATATTTTTTATCTGCATACGCACTAATCATTACAATAACAGGATTTACAAGTGTGGTACGTTTTGTGCGACAAGGAATCCATAAACATCCTATCGTAAATAAAATGCTCAATATACCGCTGGTCAGCAGATATATGAAAGAAACCATGTTCAGGGCAAAGGCATCCTTGTATCAAGGATTTTTTATTAATCTTTTGTATGCAGGCATAAAATTGTTTTCTGGAATTCTTTATGACTCTGTGTGGTTTGTAACATTGGCATTTTATTATATCCTGCTTGCTCTTATGCGTGCCTCGCTTCTTCATTATGTGAGGACATATGGAAAAAGTCAAGTTTCTGAGTGGCGCAGGTATCGCTTATGCGGAATTATCCTGTTGTTTATGAATGTCGCACTGGCGGGGATCATTATTTTGGTGATATACGAAAACAGTGGGTTTGAATACCCTGGAATGCTGATTTATGTCATGGCAATGTACGCATTTTATGCGACGATCATGGCAGTCCGAAATGTGGTAAAATTCGGAAAATATGGAAGTCCTGTCATGTCAGCGGCAAAGGTGATTAGCCTGACAGCGGCACTGGTTTCCATGCTTTCTTTGGAAACAGCTATGCTGACACAGTTTGGTGCTGCAGATGATCCCATGTTCCGCCGGATTATGACAGCTTCCACAGGAGTGGGAATAAGCATCATTGTACTTGGAATGGCAATTTTTATGATCGTTAAGTCAACAAAGCAGATGAAACATATCGAGCAGGAAAAGGAGATGTAACGCATGGTTAATATTCTTATTGTGGAAGATGATCCAAAATTAAACCAGATTGTATGCACTTACTTAAACGACAGCGGGTTTCACGTTAAGGGATGTCTAAGTGCAAAGGAAGCCTATGACGAAATGTATAACAATATCTATGAACTTATTATCTCCGACATTATGATGCCGGAAATTGACGGATTTGAATTTGCTCAAACAGTCAGGAAAGTAAACAAGACAATTCCCATCCTGTTTATGTCGGCAAAGGATGACCTGCCTTCCAAACAAAAAGGATTCCAGCTTGGAATTGATGATTATATGGTGAAACCCATTGAACTGGATGAACTTCTTCTGCGTGTAAAAGCACTTTTGCGCAGAGCAAATATTGAGATGGAAAGAAAGATAACTGTGGGCAATCTGGTACTGGATGCAGATGGCATGAGCGCGGAAATCAATGGGGATGAAATCAATCTTACCACAAGAGAGTTTAACATCATTTACAAGCTGTTATCGTACCCAAAAAAAACCTTTTCAAGAGCACAACTCATGGATGAATTCTGGGGCGTGGAAAGCAATACAAGCCTACGTGCAGTGGACGTATATGTGACAAAGCTCAGGGATAAACTCTCGTCCTGCGACGGCTTCCAGATTGTGACAGTAAGAGGATTGGGATATAAGGCGGTACTGCGATGAAAATTAAAGAAAATCTGTTCCCACCGTCCCTGTTTGCCATTTATTTAGGAACCCTGTTCTTGATGTCTGGTATCCATACTGGATTACTTATATTTATGAATAGAGCACACCTAAGTGAACTGGCACAGACAGTTATTCCCATGATTTATTGGGGGATCGTAGCAGTAGGACTCACCTTATTCACAAGGCAAAAAATGAGAAGCACCTATGAAGAACCCCTACATAAAATGGCAGAAGCAACTAAAAAGGTATCAAAAGGAGATTTTTCCGTATATGTTCCCACGATCCACACAGCGGACAAATTAGATTATCTGGATGTCATGATACTTGATTTCAATAAGATGGTGGAAGAACTGGGAAGTATTGAGACTCTGAAAACGGATTTTGTTTCCAATGTATCCCATGAGATGAAAACACCTATCGCTATTATCAAAAATTATGCGGAACTGCTTTCCGCAGATCAGATAGCAGACGAAAAGAGAAAAGAGTATGCGAAATCCATAGAAAACGCTGCCACAAAACTTTCCGATCTGATCAGCAACATACTGAAACTGAACAAACTGGAAAACCAAAGAATCATTCCAGAAATGGAAAACTATGATATATGTCGACAGTTGTGTGAATGTATTTTGCAGTTTGAGGATACCTGGGATGAAAAAGAAATTGAATTGGAAACGGAAATCGAAGATATGGCAATTGTAAAGGCAGATGCAAGTCTTATGGAACTGGTATGGAATAACCTGATCAGCAATGCATTAAAATTTACAGAGCCAGGAGGGAGTATTACAATCAGCCAATCATCAGATACAGATTGTATTAAAATAGTGGTGTCTGATACAGGCTGTGGTATGAGCAGAGAGAGTATAGACCATATTTTTGATAAATTTTATCAAGGAGATACTTCTCATTCAAAAGAAGGAAATGGGCTTGGTCTTGCATTGGTAAAGCGTGTGTTAGAACTGATGGATGGCGATATCCAGGTTGTCAGTGAAGAAGGGAAAGGAAGTATCTTTACAGTCACGTTGCCTGTGGCAAAAATTTGTTGAACAAAAGGAGGCGCATGAACATGGATGGTACAAGCAAACAGCAGAAAAATTTTGTAGGATATGAATACAAAGAAATTGTTACGGACAGTAGCAGATTGTCCTTTCTCCTTGACGGATATGAAAGCTTTGGCTGGGAAGAAGATGGCAATTTGACTGAAAGTGGTATGCACAGAAACTCGTCTTTACAACAGAAGGCAATACTTCGGATAAAACGGAATCGGAAGATTGTCAACAAAGTAGAACTTACAAGGCTTGAGAGGAACTTTGAAGCATGTGTGAACGAAATAGAAAAGCTGGAAAAAGCAAAGACCTCTGTAGCGACAATGTACGCTATCGTACTTGGTGTCATTGGGACAGCGTTCATGGCTGGTTCTGTCTTTGCAGTGACAGCACAACCTCCCTATTATATTTTGTGCATTCTGCTCGCCATACCAGGTTTCCTAGGATGGATATTTCCGCATTTTCTTTATAAGAAGATTTTAGAGAAGCAGACACAAAAAATCACACCACTAATTGAAGCAAAATACGACGAGATATATGAAATTTGTGAAAAAGGAAACAAATTATTATATTAATGAGTATAAACCTTCCTTTTTATCTGGTGAATTTGCGGCTTCAGTGCAATGTCTGTGATAATAACACCCTCTCGCTGTCCTAAAATCCATTCCACTGTTGCAGCAACATCCTCTGGAAGAAGATATGATTCTGCCTCATCTCCTTCTTGGAAATCTGCATTGCGATAAAGATTTGTCTGTGTCATATCTGGAAAAATTGTCACTACTTTAACACCATATTTCCGCGCTTCGTCAAACAAACTGTGTGAAAAGCTGGCAAGTCCTGCCTTTGTAGCACCATAGGCACATCCATGAGGATTGGATTGTGTTGCTGTCACAGAAGAAATATTGATAATGTAACCTGCATTTTTCTTTAAATGCCGCAAAAGTTGTTGCGTGAGAATCATTGGTGCTTCCAAATTTGTCCGTACCAATTTTTTGATTTTGTCAGGGCTTAATTCTTCGTGAAGTCCGTAATATCCAACACCTGCATTATTTATTAGAATATGTACTGGATTTTGCCCCATGATCTGTTTAACACAGGCACATAATTTATCCGTATTAAGCACATCACATACAATTGAATGTACATTTTCTTCTTCCCATACTATCCTTTTAAAATCTCTGCCAAAACCGAATACTTCATATCCAAGCGCGCTCAATCTTTTGCAGACTGCATATCCAATACCGGAAGATGCTCCTGTTACAATTGCTGTGTCTCTTTTTTTGATCTCCATCGAAAAATCTTCTCCCTAGAAATTTTTTGCTCTAATTTATGTATTAAAAAACATTCCATCTGTTCCATCAAATTGTCTGGATAATGACAATAGCCGCCGTCATTCTGAAAGGGAAACCAGATTACTGCAGATTCTGGATTCTGCTTTCTCATATTTTTTAAATATTCTTGTGAAATCCGAAACGTTCCAACACTTACATCAACAATTTTTTGCAGATCAATCATGCAAAAAACCTGTTCCAACATCTCCTCATAATATTGTTGCCAGTCTGGTACATAAATCATAGGATCAAAGCAAAGCCGTACAGAGCAACCTGCACGTATCAAATCTGCTGCACAAGATAACCTTTTTGACAAAGAAGGAGTGTGATATTCATAGTTCTCTATAATTGTTTGCGGAGATAACGTAAAGGCATAGATGACTTGAGCAATTGGAGGAAGCTTTTCAATAAAAGTTTTATTTGCACATTTTGTCCGCACTTCAATCTTTAGATGCTCATGCTTTGCTGCAAAATAATACCATTCTTGGACATAACCTGTGATAGATTCCATAGCCATTAAATCCGTATCATATGAAATACACAGATATAGCGGGTGATTTGCTAATATCTGTTCAATCTCTGCAAAAATATCCTCTAAATTTACAAATACTACAATGTTGGCAGAAGGATACATTCCTTTTAAATAACAATAAGTACAGTCAAAAATACAGTTCATAATGCAGGAAGTATAGTAAAAATACTGATTGCCAAAACTTTGACAAACTGGCGCTCCTTCATAGAGCAGCGTTCCTTGTTTGGCTGCTAATATTAACTTCTGTGTAATATGCTGTAGTTGATTGTTTTGTTTGCTTCGACAGAACACATCTTTGTAATGCCCAATTTCAATGACCGTCGCAGATGGAAATTTTCCTAAAATTTGCTGCGTGCGCTTATGATTCCGAATCGATTTTTCTACATAGATATGAGAAAAAAATGGGTTAAAATAATCTTCTTTTAAATTGTTCAAAACGCAGTTTTCCTTCTCTTTTATCTTTACAGGGAAGCAGATTGTTTTCATACATATTTTGCACTATCGAGATGTAATCCACTTCTGTCAATTTTAAGTATTGAATATATTGCCTCATAGAATCCCTCATTGTTTTAGAACAATGCAAATCAGTACAAAACGTTTCCAAAAATTCCTTTTCCTCTTGACAAAGAAATTTTTTATGTGCATTTATTTTTTGTGTAACAGTAGAAATCTGCTCCATATAATCAATAATGCAATCCTGATATTCTTCCATTAAAAGTGCTATTTGTTCCTTAGAAACTTTTTCTATAACGCCTCTGTCAGAAACTATTTTCAAAAATATCATCTGATGTGGACCAAAGAAATGAATCCCTGCCTGATAGATTGCTGCTGCCTCCATATCATACAAATTTCCAGCAGAAGACTTTGTTTTAGGATTGTCATTGAGAGCATTCCAAGGAAGCATTTCTGTCACAATAGTTTTTTCGCAAAAATTGCTGCGATACAACATATCTGGATAAAATGTTTTTCCTGTTGCTTTCTCTATAATTTGATTACACAGAAAAATTCCATGTTTTTCTGTGCTGTGCGCACAAATCCCCACATTGAGAAGTAAATCCTCCTGTGTTGGTTTATATATTGAGCACATACTGCCAACTGCGGTTGCGGCTGCAATCTCACCCACACCAGTAATTATAAGCCGGATGCCGGATGACTCATTATAAAATTCTTGAAACCAAGTATTTTCGTTATTTTTTATCAAATTATACTTTCTAATAAAAATATGTGCCTCACAATAAAGTGCAGTAAAAATATATACCATGCATAGTTCCTTCCAAAGAATTTGAAATGCATAAATCGCTATTTTATCTTAGTGAACTTTTGTTTTATATAGTAAGCTTATATATTTCTCTCGCGAACAAGACAAACACAAAACCTCAAACTTATTATTGTGTGATGGATAAATTTGTGCAAGAGTTTAAATTTGATCGTGTATAGTAAATATCTAAAAACCTTGATAAATTAGCATTTGTCGTAAGCGAGTATATCAAAATTAAATATATGCTGTACTAGACATGTTCATAAAACTTTAAAGTGCATAAATAAATTAGTTTATATTAATTATTATGGCACACATGTTTGTTTATATCAAGCATAAAAGTAATATTTATTCAATAGTTCTATTATTTCACTATTTTTATCTATCTAAATAATCCCCATAAACAATCTTCCTTCACTATTGTGCAAATAATTTTAATATCGGATTACCACATTTAAGGCTTTATCCACCTGTGCGGCCATCTCAATGGCATTCGGAAGTTGTTCCCATGAATATTCATTTGTAATAATAGATTCTATATCCCATTTTCCACTTTCCATCATCTCCATGACGTCCCGCACATCTTCTGGGAAGTAGCCACCCGAACCGATCAAAGCGTGCTGTGCATAAGTCATGGACAGGACATCTACCGGACGTTTTCCTGCTCGAACAGCAACCACTACCATACGGCTTTCAATTTTCCCCATAGACTGATACAGATCCAAAATTATTTCTGCTCCTGCCGCATCAATATAAATATCCGCATCCGCAGTCGCGCCAGTTAAAGAATGGGCTGTCCCAAAATATTCCTTTGCGGCAGACTGCAGATTTTCTTTCTCATTATTGCAGATGGCAAAACCAAGTGCTTTTGCTTTCTCCAAACGAAAATCAGAATGGTCACATACCATAACTTTGCTACAACCGAAATATTGTAATGCAATAGCGGCAGCAATTCCTATGGTTCCTGCCCCAAATACAATTGCCTTTTCCCCCTGTTTCGGAAATGCTCTTCTCGCTGCACGACAACCAACCGTAAACGGCTCAATCAGACTCGCTGTTTTAGATGTAATTTTATCACTGACAACATAAACCTGCTTACCTAACTCGGCATTTGGAATCAGCACAAACTCTGAAAAACCACCTACCGTCCCAGCACGCTTCGGATCTCCCTTAGCAAGAAGCGGATATGGATACACGCGATTCCCCACATGAATATCCCTCACATTTTTTCCGACTTCAACTACCTCTGAAACCATCTCATGACCAAATTCACCGCCTACTGTCACCCGATGTCCCGTATTCGGTCCATGCATATAAACCGCGACATCTGTTCCACAGATGCTCGCATATAGATTACGCACCACAATATCATTATCGCCACAGATAGCATTTTCAATCTCTGTCAAAAGAATATCCTTCATTCCATTATAAATTGCTGCTCTCATACCTCTCTTTTCCTTTCTTTATCCGTCCTCTAAAATATAATCCAATTTCTCTACATCTGTGTTGCCACTGCTCTAGTAAGTATCCACAGCAATACAATGATTTCTTACATATACTCTGCAAAAGTTTCTAAATCTCTGTTGTATTCTGTTTCTTATACAACAAATAGACAACTGTACCCACAACTGCACTGATCATTGAAATACCTGCCACAATCTTTAATATTTTTTTCATAAAATATATCCTCCTTTCTTATGTACAACCACATTCTACTATGCCTTTGTTTCAGAAATGATAAAATTGTGTTTGAAAAATGTTAATTTATATTTCTTTTTACAAGTTCTACATTTTTTCAGTAATTCATTTCTCAAGGATCTTATGTATCTTTGTTATGTAAATCAATTTGAACAGATAATCATTCATGCTCGCCTACATATACTCCTGCTCCCTCGACGTATTTGCAGTCAGTGCAATGTTTTGCTGCTTGCTTTACTAACATATAGATTTTATTCCTTACCCGCAATCCATAAAGGATACAAGAAAAAAGAAAAAGCATTGAAAAATTCAGTGTTTTCAATGCTTTGAAACGTCCCCGAGACGACTTGAACGTCCGACCCCACGCTTAGGAGGAAAACTTATACCTTGTCCTACGGTTACCTTACACATCTTTTCATGCTCTTTTATGTCTAAAGTGTCCTCGTAGAACCCAGCTTATTGTGCTTTTTTATTGCATCTTGCACAATTTTATCTACTACTATTCACTTTCATCAAATTAGCAAAAAATTAGCAGAAGCCGTTTTTAGGAACATCGATTAGCAGAAAATTAACAGAATCATCATCTGAATTTTATGCTGATCTGAGAAGATCAATTCCCTTTAAAGTCTGTATTTTGTTTTTGATGTGTACTCAAATTGAAACTGTTGAGCCGCATCGGACTATGTTATTTTACCACAGCCGTAACCGGATGGCAACGAATATGGACTTTGTTATTCCAAAACAGGCTCTGCTGATCCATGGAGGGTTCTATGTCAGAATATCAATTAGAGATCAAACAGATCGTGGATTATCCACGCTGCCGAATCTACCGGCAATTTATCCAGAACTTAATGGCAGACCGAAGCATTCGCACTGGCGGGGGCTCCGGTCTTTTTTATTATACAGTACTTTGCAACTATGCAAATTTCCGTACTTCTTACCTCCGCATAGACGGTATCGGCTATACGGTATATCCCGGTGAATGGATCTGTACCGTGAAGGAACTGTCCACATGGTTCCGTACCCGCTTTCAGTGCCAGGCAGTCTCCATTCTGGACGAGCTGCAGAAACGCCACCTTATCTCCTATCTTTTCCTTGATCGTGGAAAGGTGGTCAAATACAAGATCCGTGACTGGAAAAAGCATAATACCGTACTGGACTACAACTGCCCCTGCCAAAAAGAGACCGGGTTTTTCTTCATGCCAGTTGTGGTTGCAACAGAACTGGTCAGTGCCGGCCGTTGTTCTGAAATGGATATCCTGCTGGATCTGTGGATGTCCGCTGTCTATAACGACAGCCAGGTGCAGGGTTCGGAGATCGGTCCGGTTGTCTATCTCCGCAACGGCACCGGCTCTCCGCTGGTAGCCTACAGTGAGATGGCAGTCCGCTGGGGCATCTCCAAAGCCACAACAGGACGTGTACTGAAAAAATTCGCTGATATGGATTATATCTCCTTAATGTCTTTTCCTGGAAGGACAGGCAGTGTGATCTATCTGCACAGCTACCTTTCCACCATGTTCCAGATATCAGATGTTCTCGTTGACAAAGAGGAGGTTGCCATGGTCCTGAAGATCAATATCACCTTGCCGGATGAAACGGATTCACAGGCTGATTGCACTGTCACAGAGCATGAGGTATGCGTTTCAGAGGAATTATCCAGCGTTTCAAAATCTAACATGGAAACTATCATCACAAAAATGGCGCAAGTCCTTGATGCACAGGGGATTTCCTGTTTCCGGTGCCCCAAATCCGTATATAAGTTATATCCTTTATCAGACGCCTGCAGGGAAGAATATATATCCCACATACAGAAGGAGACTGTGCGGTTCGGAATGACTGTATCCTGCGGGAAAGATAAGCCGGTCTACACCTTTGAGCTGACGCTTTCCCCCACCGAAAAAGACAGGGAAGGAGGTAACAGAGCATGAAAAAGAATCAGGAAGAAATGAACATTGCCGATAACCCGCTGTACCATGATACCTGGAAACTGTTAAAAAAATACCGGGATGTAGTGTGGAGCCTGGAACTGTCCGTCCAGCAGGTACGGAACCAGTTTGAGATCGAGTATGGGAGTTCCATTGAGGACTTTCTGGAGTCTGTCTATGTGGCAGGGATAGATCTGTCAGACCGCAGTATCGAGCATCACGCCAAATGCATTGAGCGGAGCCATCGGATGTTGAAACTCCTGGATACTTCTATCGACCTGCTCCGCACCAAACACAAGAATGGAGAAAGTTATTACTGGCTGCTGTATTACACCTTCCTCTCTCCACAACAGCTGCGGAATGTGGAAGAGATCATAGAGAAACTGCGTCCCCATATCCGTGATATCAGCTTCCGCACCTATTACCGCAGGAGACGGGAGGCTATTGACGCACTCAGTTCTATCCTGTGGGACTACACCTCTAAAGACAGTATTGAGATCCTGGAGAAGTTCTTTCCGGACGATAAGGATGCCGGAGAACAGGAATAAGCGGTTAAATAATATTTACAGGCAATCAGGCCGGAATGGAGGAAATATATGATAACATTGACCGAGGATGAAAAAAGGATGGTATCCCAGCTGGAAGGCTGCCACAGATATGATGCGATACAGGAAATTGCTATATTCTGCCGGTATACCCATGACAATAACAAAAGAAACATTGCTGAAAATCTGTTAAAGAAACTTCGTGAACTTTCAGAGAATGACTGCAGGGAGCTGATCTGTGACATTCAGAAAAACTATCACCTGCCCTGGAAAGCGAAGACTGTCGGTGAGATGATTGCTGTGGCCCGGCAGGAATCCGGTGCCCAAAAACTGGAAGGGCATGATATCATGGCACTGGAACGCTTTGACCCGGAAGTAAGGCATATGATTGTGTTCGATGTCCTTTCAGATGAATCATCGGTAGGGAATATAGGAGATAGGATGCGGCTGTTTCTGACAGAATCCGGATATAAAAAGGCTATGGAGAACCAAGAAGATCAGTATATACATATAAGGAATCACGCTAGAGTAATAGCCGGAAATCTAAAATATGACCACACAGACAGAGATTTATGATTTACATTTTTTAAGAATAGAAAAGAGGCGGCTATTTATTTACTTCGATAGTCGCCCCTTAAAATCTTTAATACCAATTTTCACGCTCTCGTTCTAATTCATCATAATAATCATCGTAAAAATACTTTGTTTTGGGAGGATATTTCGCATCAATGTAATTTGCAAATTGCATTTGTACGACATCATCGTACTCATTGGAATGGTCAAAACCATATTTATTCAAGTACCCCATTTTCTTTTGTGCTGCTTCTTCACTTAGACCGAAACATTCCATGAGAAAACGTACATCTATTTTATACCCCCGTTTCGCAATGGTCTTAATGAGAACATTCGGTGCATTGGCCTGTGCTGCAAAAAAGTGTGCCTCTATTTCCTCTTTTTCACTGTGTTTATTGTGATTACATTTAACATGACCTATTTCATGCCAAAGAGTATGCTTCATTCGTGGTCCATACTTCTCTTTATTGTATAAAATTAGTGTAAGTCCTGGACGCAGCCCTTTTAAAAGAAAAGCATCTTCCAATTCATGTCCTAATGTTATTTCATCTATGGAAAGTCCTGTTTTTTTAGCATAATTCTGATAGCTGCTTATCATTACCCCTTTACATTTTATTTTTTTTGCTGGTATCGGAAACTCTTGTATATTTAACTCTAACAGAGTCAAATATGCCAATGAAGTTATTTTTGACCACTCGAACATAATCATTCCTCCTCATCTTCATCATCAAGAAGGAATCTGTCTATAGTTTCATTGAATATTTTAAATGCCTCTTTCCTTTTTTCTTCTGACAACTCACCAGTCTTACGAGCAATGATAACAAATTCTTCTGGAATCTCGCTATACCCGCATTTTGTTAGTAGTAATGCTTTGTCAACTTGTAAAGCAATGGCCAACTTTTCAAGTGTTGCTGGGTCAGGCTTAACGGCATCTGCCTCAATACGGCTGATCGTGGAATTTGTTACTCTTGCCAGTTCAGCCAGCTTTCGCTGACTAATTGATTTTTCAGTTCTCAGTTGTATGAGATATTGCCCAAATGACATGTTTTTCATTATAACGGCTCCTTTCTAAAAGAATAATATCATAGATGTTCCACAAATGCAACAAAAAGGTGTTGCATTTGTGGAACGATTGTGCTATAATGGTGTTGCATCGAAGGAACGGTGCATAAATACAGAACAAAAAACAGCGGTATTGTGACTGGCACTCACAATCCACTGCCTTTCTGTAGCGACAATCCATTCAAAATGCAATGTCTGCTCCCTACAGCCATTTTAGCATTTCGACAGTTAATTTACAACCTCTATCTTTAAAATATAGCAGGTTTCTTATGGAAACAGCTCAGAATAATGCTCTGTAAATAATTATTTAAGGAGGTACATTCTATGATGTACGCTAACAAAATCAGAATGCAGAATGGCTGCAGAAACTCTAACAACACCCAGGAAATCGCGGAAATCTATGTGGATGGATGTAATAACCCAGGATTTTTTCCCAAAGCTGTCCTTCACGATTTTCTGAAGACAAATCCTAACAGCATTAAAGTTAATATTTCCCCTTATCCGTATGTTGTTCCTGCAACAAGCTATCTAGGGGAAAAGTATGTTCGTTCAGAAGCAAATGATACCGTACATGACAATTTACTGAAATTACCAAGAATATAAGGAGGTGTACTATGGCTGTTCATCATGGCGGAAAAGTTGGTGCTGCTGGCAGAAGATTAGCATCAAAGTCTTCAAGCAAAAGTACCAAAAGTAAAGCGGCAAAGATATTAGTCAATCATAAAAACACAAAGCACTAAAGAAACTCAATCTAAGGGAGGTTTGAGTACAATATCTATAAAGACCGCCAAAAAAGCATTATATAATAATCTTGGCGGTCTTTATTATGTAATTCAAAGAATTATATTTCTTAAAAAACAACATCCTTGAATAGTTTCTTGCAGATTTCTTGATTGTCTATGTCATCTTTATCTACATCAAGATTATCTTTACGCTTATAAAAAAGATAAAAGAAGTTGTCTCTATCTCTTTCCTTAGCCTCTATAGCGGATACTATTTTTCCAACAGCAGCAATTTTTTCTCCATCTTTCGTTTGAAAAGCAATATTTGTTGCCGAGAAATCCGGTTTGCCAAAGCCACTGTTAAATTGTGATGCCATCAATATGACAAAATTACAATTAATCCCCTTTTCGTTTGCATAACTTTCCAAAGAATGCACTACTTTTAAAATCATCTCTTTATTCTCTAATTGAACCCTTTTTGTTTCTGAGTCCATATCAGTAGAGATTAAAGTTTCTTTTTCCTTTTCCAGTTTGGCTATCAAAGAATCATCTATCACCCAAGAGTCAGTACTTTTAATTAGATATTTTGCTGTAACACTCATGGCCTGTTCGAATTTTTCTAATAAACTTCCGCCTGAAGCCATATCTAATACAAATGCTTTATATTCAGCTTCTGACTTCCAAACAGGATGCCTTCTTATTCTGCGTTCAAAAAATTCTTCACATAATTGGCTATGAAAAGGATTTTTCATTAAATAGATAATATCGTCATCACACAACAGGGAAATAGATAAACCATTTTTAAACTGTTGCCCCTTTTTACTTAATGACTCCAATGAAAATAGCTTTTTTTCGTTATCATCAATTTTTTCACTAAGATAACTAATAATATGTTGGAGTATATATGCTTCATACAGTACAACAGGATGTGTCTGAATCCATTTCCTTTCCGCATCATGAGCATAAACCACATTCTCAATTACACTTATAGCATTTTTATAATATGCTATTTTATACTTTCCGTTATCTTTTGATATTGTAAGTGATGAAAGAAGACGTTCAAAATCAATATTGACCGTATCAAAACCCGTAATATATGCATCCCGAATAAGGTAATCCAATTTATCTATGTCTATCACTTTGGAATTGAGCATTGATATAAAGCAATTCTTTATATTATTTTCTATTGTTCCTTCTGAATATTTGTATCCTGTAATGCAACGGGCAAAAAACTCTTTCTGCTCCACGTTATCAAAAAACATTTCAAATTCTAATATACCAATTATTGCACTCATAATCTCGTGAGGCGCTGCCGCAGAACTTGAATCTTCTGGAATGTCTTTTGAAAAATTCTCATTTCCAATAGTTTCTATCAATTTGTTATGTAATTGTGTATAATCATGATTTTTTCCAAGGTAAAACCCTTCACCTGTATGGGAAAATGGAGCATGACCTACATCATGTAATAAACATGCAAGTTTAAATAATTCTCCAATCCCTTCTAAGTCCATAGGCGAATTGACTTTTTGCTGCACTTCGTTTATCAGTTGATTAACTGTTAATTCTCCTAGATAGAATACTCCCATTGAGTGGACAAAACGATTGTGTACTGCGGAGGAATAAAGCGGAGAATAGCTGGTCTGTATAATCCGACGCAACCTTTGAAATACAGCTGTATCAACAATGTTTGTCATATAGGTAACAGGAATCTTAATATAACCATAAATAGGGTCTTTAACTCTTTTGTAGTCTTTCATGACTATGCTCCTAATACTTGTACCGAGCGTTGATTCATAAATGCCAGCAATACATCCAAGGCTAAATATCCTCTAAACTGTTGGATCAAATCGTCTATTTCTTTATTTTCCTTTAATTTAATACCCCTTTTTCCGTTTTGTTCGCTTTCTTCAAAAAATTCAGAGTAATTTCTGAAAAGTGCATCTGTATTTTCTCTTGATAAAATGAGAACAGCCTTTTCTCCGTTCTCCCTTAAAATCTGAACTACCTCTGCCCCATACATTTCAATTTCGTTGTAAGTAAGAAATCGCCGTCCTCCCTTTTTCAGCATCTCAATCATTGCATTTGCTGCTAAGTCTTCGATTCCAATGTAAAAACACATCTCCGCCACTCCTTCTTGTTTATATTTGGCATTTAAGCCGTAACCGCATAAATGTGGTCTTTATCTACAGTAAAAAAAACAACGCTTCATTCATGAAAAAAACGCTTGAGGAACCTATATATTTCAAACAACAACCGCAATTGTTTTCAGATAATTTATACACAATAAAACTATTCACTGAAAATAGTTCTACTTTTTCTACTGCTCACTTAAATTATATGCCACATGTACCTAGATAGTGTTATCCATTATATCATCTTTTTATACAAATTACAATCGGATTTTCTGCCGTAAACATCGCCAATTTAGGCTATTTTAATGTCTGACAAAAGTTTGCTTTTCATTTATGATTAGTAAAGTTAAAGATACATGGACAGGAATCAGACTCCATGGGTAGTTCTCTCTTGCCTATTGTATCTTTTTAATTTCTACATAGATTATCTGCTATGTAACTGTCTTTTATATCATATCAAATATACAGAAGTCTAGGCATTGATAAATCATCTAATGTGCTATTATTAAAATATCCTATATCTGGTTTTTTCTTGACCGCATCAATCCTCTATACTATGATATAACCAGCTAGAATGCTATCTAAGGATATGGGAGACTCGTTTAATGACAGCCAGAGCCCTAGCGCCGTGTCATTTTACCTATCTCTTTTTTTAGTAGAATCTGCTGTTGGCACAAAATTGGCACAAATCCGCACAAAATTGGCATGGTTCTGCTCTTTCCCCGTAAATAGGGATATGTTACACTAAATATGCTTAAAACTGTATCCAGAAGCAATCCGGGCTGGCATGGCACCTTTCCAAAGAGGTGCTTTTTTTTGCGCCTCTGACCGCAGAGCCGGCTTTTCCCCCGCCTCCCGCCCGGAAGAAAGAAGACCATGCCCGTTCCCGTGGCATGGTTTTTTCTTTCCACAACCAAATCTTAATTAAAGGAGGTCCACAAATTGAGACTGAAAAACAAACTGCTGACCCCTGCTCCGGCAGGAAAGAAACCCCAACCCAGGTTCTCCCCTGCGAAGGCAGCCTACTATGCCTTCCTGAGTTTTATGATGTTCCTGATGACCACACAGCCGGTCTATGCCACGGATGTATGGACGAAAGCCACGGAGATCATGAAGGACGTCTATAACCAGATCGTGCTCATCTCCACCGTGGCTGCTATCGTCACCGCCTCAGTGGCCCTGCTGATGATGAACTTCTCCCGCTCCGGACGGACTGTGGACGAGAGCCGCGCATGGCTGAAGCGTATCTGCATCACCTGGGCGATCTTAAACGGCCTGGGGTTCATCATGGCTTACATCACCCCGTTCTTTGCAGATGGCAAATGGAACGGCTGACCACCGGAAAGGAGTGAGCATTTATGGGTATTTTAGACGGCATTGTGGAATGGATCGCCGAACAGGTGATGAATGCCCTCGACCTTGTGACCACCTCGGTCCTTGGGGCGCTGGGCTGTGACATGAGCGTGTTTCTCCGTTACTTCCCCGCTGCGGAAACCATGTATAAGGTCTTTGTGGCGCTGGCAATCGGCATCATCCTCTTAAACTGGGTATGGCAGCTTTTTAAAAACTTTGGCCTGGGAGCCGGTATTGAAGCAGAGGACCCGGTGCGCCTGAGCATCCGCTCCGTCCTCTTCATCCTGCTGGCTTATTTCTCGGACGGTATCGTGGATACCGTTTTAAAGATCGGCGGCACCCCGTACCACTGGATCATGGACTCGGACCTGCCGGCATTGAGTTTTGCGGACTTTAATTCGGTCATGCTGGCCATCATCGGCGTCTGCGCCAATGGTGCGGTAGCACTGATCGCCCTGATCGTGGTCCTGGTGCTGGCATGGAACTATCTGAAGCTCCTTCTGGAGGCGGCAGAGCGGTATGTCCTCTTAGGGGTTCTGGTATACACCGCGCCCGTGGCTTTTTCCATGGGGGCCTCCCAGTCCACCTCTAACATTTTCAAATCCTGGTGCCGGATGTTCGGCGGGCAGGTGTTCCTCCTGCTCATGAATGCCTGGTGCCTGCGCCTGTTCACATCCATGGTCGGGGCTTTCATAGCAAACCCGCTGTCGTTGTGAGAATACATAGAAAGGAATGGCAATAACCATGAAAAAATATAAAAAGCTGTTTACTGTTCTCTTCCTGATGGCATTTCTTTTCTGCCTGTCCAGCCAGACGGCCTTTGCCTTTTCAGAGAGTGACGCACAGGCCCAGGTGGATGCGGCAGGCCGGGAGGCGGTATCGGGCAACGTCCTGGTCTGGTTCCTGTGTGCCATCGCCTTTTTAAAGGTATCCCAGAAGATCGACTCCTTCATGTCCAGCCTGGGCGTGAACGTGGGGCACACAGGCGGCTCCCTGATCGCGGAGGCCCTGGTCACCGCAAGGGGCGTAGGCGCTGTCCGCGGCTTCTCCCGCCAGCACTTTGGCAGCAGCCACAGCAGCTCCTCTTCCCATACAGACGCAGGTTCCGGCAGTCCGGGCGGGTTCATGGCAGGCGGCCTTGCGGGAGTGGTCAGCCGTCAGGTCACAAACAGCGCCATACGCACAGCCACTGCCAGCACGGTAACTGAAAAATCTTCCGGAAAAGGGCCCGGCGGGTTTGTGTCCGCCGTATCTGCCGGCATCGGCGGGAACATGTACGCTTCTTCTGTTGTAAAGGGCGGGGATTTTGCCAATAACGTTATTGGCACGGTAGCCACAGGAAATGTTGCCTCTGTGGGTTCCATGACCGGGGAAAAGGCTGCCCAGGCCCTCCGCTCCTACATGGGCTATGCCGCACTGGAAGAGGGCGCGCAGCATGTACCTTCCTTTACAAACGTGGAGATTGGGGGCGGACGTATCACCGGCATGGAGATCTCAGAGGAACACCCGGAGGGTATTTCCTTTGGCATGTACCACGCAGACCAGTACACCGCCCCGGAAGGAGCCTATGCCACCGTGCAGGCCGTGGACGGCACTTCCTGGTACAAACAGTACGCACAGGATGCCGTGGAAAAATCCCCTTACATGGCGGCGGACGGCTCCATCGCCTATAAAGAATCCATCGTGAAAAAGATGCCTCCGGCACCGAAAAGAAAGGACAGGTTATAAATGGCAGAAGAACAGAAAAACGGGCTGACCGAAGCCCTTGAAACCGGCGCATCTGCGGCACACCTTGCCAGAGGCGCTATAAAAGCGGGGAAAGCGGTGTCCGGGGCCGCAAAGGGCGCCGCCGCGGGCGGGCCTTACGGCGCAGCGGCAGGGGCGTTATGGGAAGGCCGCAAGTCTGTCGGAAAGTTCCTGGCAGCCGCCGCTGTCCTGTTACTGCTCCCGGTACTTTTTGTGCTGATGCTCCCCGGACTGATCTTTGACGGCTTTTCCGCTGCTTTTTCCCCTGCGGACCCGGAAACCCCTGTCCTGAACAGCGAGACCGCCATCATAGAGAATGCCAACACCATAACCTTCACCATCAGCGGCATTCTGGGGGAAGGCATGGAGGATGTGATGGAACGGATCGAACGGGATTTTGCCGCCTCGGACGGGGATGGGATGGAGGTTGTCAATCCATACGAAACAAGCCTCGTATATAATGCAAACCTCTTTGTCTCCCAGTACTGTGCGGCAAAAGAAAAGAAATTTGCGGATATCTCCATTGCGGATATGGCGGCAGTCATGCGCCGGGGGAAATCCCACCTCTACTCCTATCGGCGAACGGAGGAAATGCGGGAGAAAACCGTAGAAGATCCGGAAACAGGGGAAGAAACCACCATATCGGAGAAATGGATGATCTACACTGTCCTCTACAATGGGGAAGAATATTTTGCCGACCAGGTATTCGCCCTTACGGAAGACCAGAAAGAGCTTGCCGCCGATTATGCCGGCAACCTGAGCCTTTTCCTTGGTGACGGGCTGGTCCAGAACCTGGAGGGCTGGGAAGGGAACAGTATCCCGTCCCTCGGTGATGTACGCTTTACGGATGGCAGCACGGAAGTTGTCTACTATAACCAGCTGGATGAACGCTATGCCGGGAAGCCTTACGGCACCGACCATATCGGCGGTTACGGCTGCGGCCCTGCCTCCATGGCGATGGTGGTCTCCTCCCTGGCCGGGGAGACCGTTGACCCGGAACGCATGGCGCAGTAGGCTTATGAGAACGGCTACTGGTGCAAGGGGAGCGGCTCCTATCATGCGCTGATACCTGGCGCGGCAGAAAACTGGGGGCTTGCCGTTTCCGGCTGTTCCCCCTCAGAACCCCAGCGGATACTGGATGCCCTGGCTGACGGGAAGCTGGTGGTAGCCATCATGTCAAAAGGGCACTTCACAAGCGGCGGACATTTTATCGTGCTGCGGGGAGTGAAGGACGGGAAGATCCTGGTTGCGGACCCCGCCAGCTATAAACGGAGCGGACAGCTCTGGGAACTTTCCATCATACTGAACGAAGCCAGCCGGCGCGCAGGCGCAGGCGGCCCATTCTGGATCATCGGGTGAGACATATGCCCATATCCGGCTGAAAGAGAGGTACTACCATATGAACAATCAAAACGACCACGACACCTATATCATCCCGCCAAATTTTGTAGACACAGGCACCTTTTTCGGCGGCATGTTCCGGGCAAGGAATGTGATCGAAGCCGGCATCCTGGCCGCCGTGACCGGGCTGCCGGTGTTCCTGCTCCTGCCCTTTGGCCTGACCGCACGGATCATCGTGCTGTGCCTGACCACCCTGCCCCTTGTCCTGTTCGCCCTGATCGGCATATCGGGGGAAAGCCTGTCCTCTTTCCTGGTCATCTTCTTAAAATATTTGAAGAACCGCCGTATCGTGGGCGGCGGTGAAAACCAGGAAACAATGCGGGCGGCTCCCAATGCGGAAAAGAGAAAAAAGGAAACGAAAACAGCAAAACAAAGCCCTGATAAAACCATGACGTCAGAGCATACCGGCAGAAATGGAAAAATCGGCGGCATATCCGGCTGGCGGCGTAAAGGGGAGGAAGATTTTCCCGCAGAATTTGACCAGGTGAAAGGCTATGAGATACGCCAGAAACTCCGTCCCAGCCAGACGCAGAAAAAACACCAGGCCGGAACTCAGACAAAGAAATCTGCCGTGGGAAATAAACGGGGTACACAAAAAGATTCCGGAAAAAAGACATCTGTAAAGTCCAGCAAAGCCAGACGCAGAAACCAGAGGATAAAAAAGAACCCTTCCCCCAGGAAACCCCTGCACACTCCGGAACCCCAGTTTCATCATCTGAACCCGGTGGCGGATTACCTGCCCATCCGTAAGATAGAAAACGGCATTATCTACACGAAGGACCACCGGTATGTCAAGGTAGTGGAGGTGATCCCCATCAATTTCCTGCTCCGGAGCGCCAGGGAACAGAGAAGCATCATTTACTCCTTTGTTTCCTATTTAAAGATAAGCCCGGTAAAACTCCAGTTCAAAGTGCTGACACGCCGGGCGGATATCGGGCGGCACATGGATACCGTGCGCCGGGAGATGGCTCAGGAGACCAACGAACAGTGCCGGCTCATGCAGGAGGACTATCTGCAGTTCATCCAGCAGATCTGTTCCCGCGAGGCAGTCACACGCCGGTTCTTCCTGGTCTTTGAATACGAGCCCTGGAGCAACGCAAGGCGCACGGACGAGGAAGGGGAAGACATCGGCTCCCTGCAGTCCGCTGTCCATACGGCAGTGGGTTACCTGCGCCAGTGCGGGAATGAAGTGGTGCTGCCGGATAACGAGGACGAATTCACCATAGATGTGCTCTACAACCTCCTGTGCCGGAACGAGAGCGCCGCAAAGCCCCTCCCTGTCCGGGCGAAAGAGGTGGTGGCACAGTATCTGGCAAATGGAAGGGAGTCCGAGATCGGCCATATCCCTGCCGGGGAATTTATTGCTCCGGGAAGCATTGACTTTACCCACGGAAAGCATATCTGCATCGACGGGCTTTATTATGCCTACCTGCTGATCCCTTCGGACGGCTATAAGACCCATGTGCCGGCCGGCTGGCTCAGCCTGATGGTAAACGCCGGGGACGGGATCGACCTGGACATGTTCCTCTCCCGCCAACCCAAGGAACGCATCATCCAGAAAGTAGGCCAGCAGCTGCGCATTAACCGCTCCCGGATCAAGGACGCCAGCGATACCAACACGGACTTTGACGATATCGACAGCGCCATCCGCAGCGGGTATTTCCTGAAGGAAGGGCTTGCCAACAATGAAGATTTTTATTTTATGAACCTGTTAGTCACCATCACGGCACCCGATGAGGAAGACCTGGAATGGAAGGTCAGCGAGATGAAAAAACTCCTGCTCTCCCAGGACATGCGGGTATCCTCCTGCCATTTCCGGGAAGAACAGGCATTCCTGACTGCCCTGCCCCTAGTATCCGTGGAAAAAGGGCTGTATGAGCGCAGCAAGCGCAACCTCCTTACCGGGGGCGCCGCAAGCTGCTACCCCTTTACCAGCTATGAGATGTGCGATGACAACGGCATACTTTTAGGCGTGAACAGGTACAACAGTTCCCTGATCATTGTGGATATCTTTAATTCCGCTGTCTATAAAAACGCAAACATGGCGATCCTGGGGACTTCCGGCGCGGGCAAGACCTTCACCATGCAGCTCATGGCTCTCCGCATGAGACGGAAAGGCATCCCCATTTTTATCATTGCTCCCTTAAAGGGGCATGAATTCCACCGGGCCTGCGCCAACGTGGACGGCGAGTTCATCCAGGTCTCCCCGGCAAGCCCCCACTGTATCAATGTGATGGAGATCCGGCAGGTGGACCGCACGGTGAATGAACTGCTGGACGGCCCCGGCATCCAGTTATCGGAACTTGCGGAGAAGATCCAGCGGCTCCATATCTTTTTCAGCCTGCTGATCCCGGACATGAACCATGAGGAACGCCAGCTTCTGGACGAGGCCCTGATCCACACCTACAACAAAAAGGGCATCACCCATGACAACGCTTCCCTGGCCGATCCGAAAAACCCGGAACAATACCGGGAAATGCCGGTACTGGGCGACCTTTACGAGATCTTAAAGAAATCGGCGCCTACCAGGCGGCTGGCAAATATCCTGAACCGCCTGGTGAACGGCTCTGCCAGCACCTTCAACCAGCAGACCAACGTGTCCCTGGACAATAAATATACCGTACTGGATATTTCCTCGCTGACCGGCGACCTGCTGACCGTTGGGATGTTCGTGGCACTGGATTTTGTCTGGGACCGGGCAAAGGAAGACCGTACCGAGGAAAAGACCATCTTTATAGACGAGTGCTGGCAGCTTTTATCCGGCGCCGGCGCCACGGGCACACGCTTTGCCGGGGATTTTGTACTGGAGATCTTCAAGACCATCCGGGGCTACGGCGGCTCCGCTGTCTGCGCCAGCCAGGACCTGAATGACTTCTTTAACCTGGATGAAGGACGGTTTGGGAAGGGCATCATCAACAACTCCAAGACCAAGATCATCCTGAACCTGGAGGATGATGAGGCCATGCGCGTGCAGAGTGCGCTCCACCTTTCCGACGCGGAGATCATGGAAGTCACCCACTTTGAACGGGGCAACGGCCTGATCAGTACCAACAACAATAACATCATGGTGGAGTTCAAGGCAAGCCCCCTGGAGAAGGACCTGATCACCACGGACAGAAGGGAACTGAAAGACATCGTGGAACGGATGCGGCGGCAGAATGAAGCCGGATAGCGGGCAGGATTACGCACCATATGCGCATGGATTACGCAATCGGATTTCTTATGCGTCCGTTATACGCACAGATTACGCATTTACAAAAAAGCAGAAAGGAAGGTGGTGCCAGTGAAGACCAGGGCAGAGTTATACGGCCATGAAGCCACGGAACTGCTCCGGATCATATCCATGTATCCGGGACTTTCAGAAAAACAGTTATGCCGGTTCTACCCTGGCCGGGAGGATGTCACCAAAAACCTGCTCTCCCACCTGTGCCGACAAGGGCGTACCCGGCAGACAGACACCGGGGGATATTTCCCCTATGGAAACGATAAAGCAGAAACAGATTCCGGTATGGTGCGGGCGGCATGGGTCCTGCTTGACTTTATCGACAAAGCAGAATACCACTCGTCCAGTGATTTTCCTGTGAAGATCGCTTTTTTCTCCGGCGGCGAACTGTATGAGATCATCCATGCCGCTTCCGGGCAGGAAGCCCTTGTCTCCCATGCCCTGCGCCAGAGCCGTGACAGCGGCGGCCGCCGTATCGTGCTGGTGGATGACCCCGGACAGATCCCCCTGTTTACATTTCCGGGAATAACCGGATTCTGCACCGTGGATGCCGGTGGGAATGTAAGCTACTACAAAAAATCAACTTAAAACATTGCCCTGATCGACCTGATACAGGGCAGCCCTGCTACAACATCCAAAGGAGGGATGTAATTGGACCGAAAAATTATCTCACGCCGGATCGCAGATATCCAGAACAACCTTTCCCGGCTGAACAACAACATCTGCGCCATGGATTCCCTGGATATCCAGCGCTATCCGGAAAACTACGAAACCATGTCAACCGAAGCCGCCCTGCGGGCTGAAGGGATTGCCTGCCAGCTCAGGAGCCTTCTTTATGCCTCCACTTCCGTCCAGAAGACGGAGTACCTTGTTCAGGCAGGGGAAGCCCATGGCATTGAAGTCCGTTTTGAGGACGGCATCCTGGAAGTGGCAATGCCCCGCCTGCTGCCCAAAAGGAAAACGCGCCAGAGCAGCCTGTTCCTGATCGACCCGCTCCATGCAGTCCTTGGGCAGTACATAAAGGAACATCCCCTGCCCCGGTTCCGGGAATGTGTGGTCTGCATTTCCCATGTGTATGACCATGAACTGTTGGACTGGTGCCTTCTGGACTATGACAACCTGCAGCAGAAGCAGATCCTGGATGCCATCGCCCTGTATGTGATGGCAGATGACAGCGGGCTTTTATGTGACGCCTACAATACCACGGAGCTTGGGGATAAGGACGGCACCCGTATCTATATCATGGAAAAAGGGCGCTTTGCCGGATGGCTCTCCACACGGGAAAAGGAGCTGAAATCCATATCGGATTTTTGACTGTTTTGGGATTTTTTTCACCCATATGCCGGGAATCCGGGAAATGCCTGAAAATCCGCCTGTGGAAATTGGTTTCCCGCCCGGAATGTACCGAAGTTTTCAGTCACCCCGGTAAAAAACCGGGAAAATGCCGGCCCTGTGCCGGTCATAAGGAGGTGATCATTTGGATGGCAACAGCAGATTTCCACAGACAGGCACAGTCAGTTACCATCTGCTTGAACTGACCGCCATATGCGGTGAATTCCCCGCCTGCCTGCTCATGCGCATCCCTGGCAGCACCAGCTATAAAGAGTCTGTCATAACTTCCCTGAAGAAAGACGGTCTCCTGAAAACCTATTACCGGGATAAGCTGCGCGGCTACCGTCTGAGCCGGAAGGCAAGGAGCTTCCTGCTGGAAGAAAACCCGGAACGGTTTTCATTCTTCCTTACGGGGAACGGGGAGACGAGCAGGTTAAAGAGCGAGTTCCCCCGCCGCCTGCGCCTGCACCGTGTGGCTGAGATTTTTGTATCCATGCGGAATGCAGGTATCCGGGTCTTCCGGGATGAAAAACCGGAGATCTTTTCTGCCGGAGGCTCTCCGGTTCCCATGCTGGACTGTCCGGCCTATTTCAGTTCCCGTGAGATCAAAGAAATCGGCATTGACGCCGTAAAGATCCGGGGCTCCCGCATGGCCGGCGCACTTCTTGCACCATCCGGAATCTTTGTTGTCTATAACGGAGACTCCTATACCATGAAATGGGACTACCGGGCGGAGATAAAAGTGCAGGTGTTTTTAAAACTGCTGCTGTGCTGCGAAAGGCTTCCTGACCAGTATGCCCGGACCGAAGTTTCCGGGCTGCTCCTGGGGAACGGCCTGGAACATTTTTACCAGATCCTTTCCGCTGCTGACACGGCTTCACGCTGTTTCTTTCTTCTGGACGGCAATTATGGGCATTTTTATTACCTGACCAATGACCGGTATGGGGATACGCTGCTGAAACTCTTATGCAGCCCGGAAAAGGTAAGGTCACTGGACCACCTGCTGATGCAGGGATTTCACCCAAAGGATACGGGGCTTCCCATTGAACATGACGCCCTGGATCAGAACGGGAACCCGGTACTGTTCGGCTATTTCCTGGACATCCCCCGCATCAACCGTTTCCATACGGCGCTCCAGCTGCAGGAACGGACAGGAACGCTGATCTGCTTTGACTTCCAGAAGGAAGTTCTCCACCGCTTCTGCGGCGGACAGGTGGAGTTTTCCACCATCAGCTTTGAAAAATTTGAAAGGAGGTTTTTCCCATAGACAAGAAAAAATTACTGAAAGGGCTGGTCACTGCCCCCATCGCCATTCTCGCCATCCTCTATGCGGGCGGCTACCTGGGGCAGTTCATCGGCAACTACGCTCTCTGGAAACAGGGCGGCGGCTATCCGGGGACGGCACTTCCCCCCTTCCCGCCTCTCCCGGCCTGTCCGTCTGCCTCCGTGCGGCGGTGCATCCGCCATACGGGATCTACGGCATTTTTATCTGTATCGGGCTTTTGGCGGTGCTGCTGCTTTTTGTCATGCGGATCGGATACAGCGACACCGGGGAATATGACGAGGACCGGAATTTTACCTACTCCGCCAAAGGCACCTACGGCACATCCGGCTGGATGAGCCGGAAAGAGATGGCCGGCGTTCTGGAGCTGGTGGCTGACCTGCACGGGTATCAGGGGATCGTGCTGGGCATGCTGGAGAGGAAGGCGGTCTGTGTGCCGGAGAAGACACGGCTGAACAGCAACCTGGCTGTTTACGGGGCCAGCGGCTCCATGAAGACACGCTCCTTCTGCATGAACCGGATCTTACAGGGGGTATCCCGCGGGGAATCCCTGGTCATCTGCGACCCGAAATCGGAACTGTACGAAAAGTCCAGCGAATATCTGCGTGACAAAGGCTATACGGTCCGGGTGTTCAACCTGGTCAGCCCGGAAAACTCTGATTCCTGGAACTGCCTCTGCGAAGTGGAGGGCCAAGAGCTGATGGCACAGCTGTTTGTGGATGTCATCATCAAAAATACCACGGGCGGCGGCAAGGGCGACCATTTCTGGGATTCCGCTGAAATGAACCTGCTGAAAGCGCTGGTGCTGTATGTGGATAAGGGCTATCCCCCGGAGAACCGGAACATGGGGCAGGTCTACCAGCTCATTACCTTAAATTCGGAAACTGCGCTGAACAGCCTTTTTGAAGTCCTGCCCATCAACCATCCGGCGAAGGCTCCCTACAGCCTCTTTAAACAGGCGTCCGATTCCGTGCGCAGCGGCGTCATCATCGGCCTGGGGAGCCGCCTGCAGGTGTTCCAGTCCGAGCTGATCAAAAAGATCACCGCAAAGGATGAGATCGACCTGGAACTGCCGGGGCAGAAGCCCTGTGCCTATTTCCTTGTGACCAGCGACCAGGACAGCACCTTTGACTTCCTGGCATCCCTGTTCCTGTCCTTTGTGTTCATCAAGTTAGTGCGTTACGCGGACAGAAACTGTGAGGGCGGCCGGCTCCCCGTACCCGTCCATGTCCTGGGGGAAGAGCTGACCGCATGCGGCACCATCCCGGACCTTTCCCGGCGTCTGAGCGTGATCCGCTCCCGGAACATCTCCATGTCCTGCGTGTTCCAGAACCTTGCCGGGCTGCAGAACCGGTATCCTTTAAACCTCTGGCAGGAAATTTTAGGGAATTGTGATGTCCAGCTCTTTTTAGGGTGTACCGATCCCCTGACGGCAGAATTTGTCTCCTCCCGTACCGGCCTTGCAAGCGTGGCGGTCTCCAGCAAGTCCAAACAGTTAGGAACCTGGCGGATCTCCAACTATACGCCGGAATACCGGGAGACCAGCGGCGTGGGAAAACGCCCCGTGCTGACTCCGGATGAAGTGCTGCGCCTGCCTATTGATGAAGCATTGGTCATCATCCGGGGAAAGAAGACCCTGAAGGTGGACAAGATGGATTATTCCAAACATCCGGAATACCCCCTGCTGCGCTCCTGCAAGGCATCCGCCCATATCCCGGAGTGGAGACGCCTGGAAATGGAAGCCGCCACTCCGGAAACGGCAGTAAAACCGGCGCCTCAAAAGGCGGCTGCAAAACAGACAACAAAAACAGCTGCAAAACCTGCTGTAAAAACAGGGACAAAACCTGCAGCAAAAGGAACGGGAAAAGCACCAGCGCCCGGCGCACAGCAGAAAGCGGCATCCCCTCCGGCATCCGGACCGGGAAAGGCCGCCCCTGCCGTATCCTCCGGCACTCCTGCCGGAATTATATCTACGGACAAGGTGGTGTTAGAATATAAATAGTACAAGTTAAACATGGCAAGTTTCAAAAATAACTGTATAATATAAATGGATACAGGAGGGAATTTTCCATGAGTAAACAATTTGATAAACAGTTTA
>ERZ808041.540-NODE-540-length-27054-cov-3.851429_pt1 | contig 27054 bp, 18 predicted proteins | sample MGYA00380192_ERZ808041 | MGnify/ENA primary metagenome ERZ808041 (study PRJEB31490, sample SAMN06133412) | mouse gut metagenome | isolation source: Z1_1 | host: mice | place: China: Chengdu | collected 2015-05 ...
CTTGCGAGATGCCACCGGGAGCTGGGGATAAAACGTGTCAGATTTCACGGTTTATTTGATGACGACATGAGCGTGGTATTAAAACCAATGTTTTCGCAACAGCTGCATCTGTCTTTTGCAAACATTGATAAGATATTTGATTTTCTGGTGTCGATTGGGATGCAGCCCTTTGTAGAATTGGGATTTATGCCGGAGGCGCTGGCTTCCGGGCGGAATACAGTCTTCCATTACAAGGGTAATACGACGCCGCCGGCAGAATATGAACAGTGGCAGTGGCTGATCGAATCGTTTTTGCAGCATATGATAGACAGATATGGGCGTGAGGAAGTGCGCCAGTGGTATTTTGAAGTTTGGAATGAACCGAATCTGGGTGGGAAGGATTCTCCGTATGGGTTCTGGTCGGCTGACAGGGAAGAATATTTCAGGCTGTATCAGACCACGGCAGAAAGTATTAAGAAGATCGACAGTCGTTTACGTGTAGGCGGACCTGCCACTTCAAACAATGCCTGGCTGCCGGAAATGATCGCGTTTTGTGAGGAAAACGGTGTGCCGCTTGACTTTCTGTCTACCCACCAGTATCCCACAGATGTGGTGGTTGGATACGGCGTGGAAGACAGCGCGAATTTCAAGAATCCGTTGGATCTGAATGATGCGGAAAAAATAAAAAGCATTATGACAGACGAAAAGGCCAGGGAGGAATTTCTGGAGGAATATGGTGTGTTTCAACAGCATCTCTGGGAGCATGTGGACAGGGGCGTATGGACCGAGGCGGCGAAACGCGCCGTGGAAGAAGCCGGGAAGTATCCCTTGTACTATACGGAGTGGGGCAGCCTTGCAGGTTTGGAATCTGACGGTTCTTTCGGGGCATCTTTTGCCGTCAAGACGATGCTGGATGCGAGAAATCTTGCAGCCGGTTATTCCTTCTGGGGATTTTCAGATATCTTTGAGGAAGGCGGACAGGCGGCGCCGGCATTCCATGGAGGCTTCGGATTAATGACACAACAGGGAATCCCGAAAGCGCCCTATCGAGCCTTTGCTTTGCTGCACGGTTTAGGAGAAGAGATTTCGACAAATATATTCCGGTCGGGAACGGTAGACGGTTATGTGATAAGGAAAAAAGAAGCCGGCGCCGTTCAGATTCTGCTGGTGAATCACCATTCCCTGCTGCATCCTATTCAGGAGGAGACTGTGGCCATTGTCGTGGAGGGCAGCGCCGGATGTGTGGAAGCCGTGATCGAGCGGATAGATGACACCCATGCGAATGCCTGCAGCGCATGGCAGGAAATGGGAGCACCGCTATATCTGAATGAGAAGATATACCATATGTTGACGGCCGCTTCCCAGCTGCAACGGGAGAATGTTCCTTTCACACAGAAAGAGGGGGCACTCTTTTTGGAGGTAAAGGTTCCGGCGATGGGAACGGCGCTTATTACTTTATTGCTTGTGTGACGACGGCCTGTTTCGTATTTTGGAAGGTTTTGGACGAGGCATGCGGCCGGTCCGTAAAGCGGTACGCAGACAGGGAAAGGAAAGATGTGATGATAAAAGCAGAGCGTATTTTCTCGGACAGGATGATATTACAGAGGGAGATGCCGATTTCTGTATGGGGAGAATGTGAGGGGATCTGTGGGATGCAGGTTGCCCTGGGAGACGTGCAGGTAGAAGGGGAGATAACGGCAGGGCGTTTCCTTGCCGTGCTGCCGGCTTTTCCGGCAGCAGTCGGTTTGACGCTGGAGATCAGAGGGGTGACGGTGTCCGGCGAGGAGGAGACGATCCGGTTTAATGATGTGGCGGTCGGCGAGGTATGGATCGCCGCCGGGCAGTCCAATATGGAGTTTCCGATAAAATATGATGTGGAGGCGGAAGAAATTTATCGGATGCCTGAGGATGAAGAACTTCGTTTTTTTGATGTACCGAAGGTCTGCTACGACGGACAGGAGCAGGAAGAAGGGTTTGTGGATCTTTGCTTCTGGCGGCATTTTAACAGGGAAAATGCGGGACAGTTTTCCGCAGCGGCACTTTTCTTTGCGCGAAAAATAAGAGAGGAATTAAGGGTGCCGGTGGGGATCGTTGGCTGTAACTGGGGCGGCACCTCAGCCTCCTGTTGGATGGGCGAAGCGTATTTACGGGAATATCCGGAACTGGCATACTACCCGGATACCTACGAGGAAACTTTGAAAAACCTGGATCTGAATCGGTACAGGGAGGCTTACTATGAGAGACTGCGTTTTGGCAATACACCCCGCATGAAAGCGCTGAACGAAGCCATTGCCCGCGGTACACTGGAGTATGAAAAGATGCAGGAACTGATGACCAATCTCACGCCGCGGCAGAAAGAACTTTTCAGTCTGCCGGCGGGGCCGCTTGCCCATACGAGGCCTTGCGCGTTATTTGAGCGGATGGTAAAGCGCATCGCCGGGTATGGCACAAAGGGCGTTCTCTGGTACCAGGGCGAATCCGATGAGGTTCTGCCGGACTCTTATACGCTGCTGTTTTCGCAGTTGATCCGATGCTGGCGGGAAAGCTGGGGAAGGAAACTGCCGTTTCTTTTTGTACAGCTGGCGCCTTTTGGCAGGTGGCTTACAGATACGGGAAAAGCTTTTCCGGTGCTGCGCAGACAGCAGCAGCGGGTGGAGGATCTGCTGGAAGACGTGTGGATGGCGAGCATTATGGATCACGGCATGAAATACGATATCCACCCGAAGACAAAACGGGCGGCAGGGGAACGTCTGGCGCTGCTTGCACTGGGTAAGGTCTATGGACGGAAATTGTTGTGTGAAGCGCCGAGAATGGCCGATGTCCGGTGGGAGGCGGAACAGATCACCATATATATGGCGCATGCGGGTGATGGGCTGGAATGCAGGTCTAAGAAGCCGGCCGGGCTTATCTTGTGGGAAGACGGGGTGCAGAAAGAATTTACGGCAAAGATTATGGACTGCCGCATCCTGATCCGATGTTCCAAGCTGGGAGCGGATAGCCGGGTACAGGTGTCCTACGCGCAGCAGCCCTATGTGAAGGCCGATCTTTATAACAGCGCCGGCCTGTGCGCAAAGCCCTTTGTGGCAGTGAGGCCGTTTGAAGGGGCCATGGAGTGAGGGTCTGTGAATCGACGTAGCGTGGAAGTAGAATGACAGAAGAAAATGAAGATAAGGAAAGTAAGAAGAGTAAGAAAAGCAGTCAATGATCATGTCAGGCAGAGAGGTACAATGATGAAAATCTGGTTTGTCATACCGGCGGGTATTTTGCTCGTGATGCTCCTGGTTGTCTTATATATCTGGTATTCGCCCTGGCCCGCAGTGTGGCTTCTGCGGCATGGTGATGATGGTGCCGTCACGGTGCCGGCCGGGTTTGAAGAGCAGGTCAAAGGCGTACGGCTACAGAAAGATATGACATATCCGTCACAATGTAAAAGGAACAGTTTCGATCTGTATATGCCAGCGAAGGAAGAAAAGGCTCCGCTGATTCTTTGGATCCATGGCGGCGCGTTTGTGGCGGGGGATAAGAGCGGCCTGGTAAATTGGGGCAAACTGCTGGCATCCGAGGGTTATGCGGTGGCGTCCATGAATTATGAGTGGGCGCCGGAGGCGGTATGGCCGTCGCAGGTCGTACAGGTGGCGGAGTGTCTGGAGGAGCTGCGCAGATTATCGCAGCAGGGAGAGGCTCTGGATATGGAGAATGTGTTTTTGGCGGGAGACTCCGCGGGAGCACATGTCGCCATGCAGGCGGCCACGGCATGGTATTCCGAAGTCTTTGCGAAGGAGGCCGGGATTCTTCGACCGCTTGACGGAAAGGCGGAGGCGTTGAAAGGAATCCTGCTGTACTGTGGCCCTTATGACATCGAGGCATTTACACGGATCGAAGATGCGAAGCTGCGGTTCTTTATGAATAAGGTGGGGCAGAGCTATCTGGGGGAGCGCCAGTGGCAGGAGAGTGACAGGACAAAATATCTGCACATAGCGTCCTGGATTACACCGGACTGCCCGCCGGTCTACATAACGGATGGCAACAGCGGTTCCTTTGAGGCTCAGGGCAGACGGCTGGGGGATGCGCTGAGGAGACTCGGTGTACCGGTGTCGGAGCGGTATTTTCCGAAGGAGGCTGGGGAGATACCGCATGAGTATCAGATGGATCTGGCAGGGCCGGAGGGGGCGGCCTGTTATCAGGACACATTGGAATTTCTGAACGATCAGGAAAGGACAGTTGAGAATGAAGGAATTGCTTTTTATCCCCAAACCGGAAAGGGTGGATTACAGCGGACAGAGTTTTCCGGCGCCGGACAGATGGACGGTGTGTCTGCCGCAGGCGTTACAGGAGATGGCTGACGGATTGCGGCGTTTGTGGACAGAGCCTGTAATAGCGTCAGACGGGCAGGAGACGGAGGGAGCAGGCTGTATTTCCTTTTACCATGAGGAAGGACTGCCGGAGGAGGGGTATCGTCTGGAGATAACGGGAGAGCGGACCGTAATCGGGTACGGTAACGTAAAAGGGGCATACTATGCGATGGTGACGCTGCACCAGGCAGTGTTTCAGAGCGACGGAATGATTCCGTGCTGCAGGATCGTGGACGGACCGGCGCTTTCGCTGCGCGGTGTCCTGGTGGATATCAGCAGGGGCAAGGTGCCCAGGCTGGAGACTTTGAAGCGTCTGGCCGATCTGCTGGCTTCTTTGAAATATAATCATCTGGAACTTTATATAGAAGGATTCTCCTATGGCTATCGGTCACATCCGCAGGTATGGCGGGAGGATGCGTGCCTGCTGGCGGAGGAGGTCAGGGAACTGGCGGACTACTGCCGGGAGTGTTTTATAGAGCTGGTGCCTCAGCAGAACAGCCTGGGGCACATGGCGGGGTGGCTTACTCTGCCGGAATACAGGGGATTAGCGGAGACGGAAGAGGGACTGGCGGTGATGGGAAGAACTTTTCCGCCTACGACGCTAAATGCGTCCGATCCGGGCAGTCTTGGGCTTGTCAAATGCCTGTTTGAAGACTTGAAAGTTTCTTTTGAACCGGGACTGTTCCATGTGGGACTGGATGAAGCTTTTGAATTCGGAAAAGGAAAGAATAAGGCATTGCTGGAGCAGGGAGGCGGCGAAGGCCTGCTGGTTTCTTACATTGAGGCGTTACATAAAATGCTGGGCGATGAAGGATTCCGGATGATGATGTGGGACGACCTAATGAGCAAATATCCGCAAATGGTCGGTAAAGTTCCGGAGGATATCCTGATCGTGAACTGGGGCTATGACAGAGAGTATCCCGTGGAGCGGAAGGCACGATATCTGCAGGAAGCGGGCAGGCGTTTCTGTCTGTCGCCCGGTACGTCCAGCTGGTCTTCTTTTGCCGGTCTGACAGACAATATGCTGGAAAATATCAGACGCACTGCGGCAGCAGCGCATAAGTACGGGGCGGAAGGGATGCTTGTCACGGATTGGGGAGATATGAACCACCTGCAGTACCAGCCGGTCAGTTATCCGGGATTCGCTTATGGAGCGGCCTTGGCCTGGAATCGAGAAGGGATGAAGGAGGAAGAACTGGCAGATGCTTTGAACGGATTTGTGTTTGCAGATACCTCCGGCAGGATGGGGCAGATCGCCCTGCAGGCCGGCAGATTTTATCTGGAAGAGGAGTTCCGTCTGCCTTGCCGTTCCCTGGCCTGTCTGCCGCTGATGTTCGGCAGGATATCCCGGCGGGAATATGAGGAAAAGGTCAGGTGGCTGGCAGAAAGCGTGACTTTCTTCTCGCCGCCGGAGGTGTGCAGCGCATATCTGGAGAGCTATGAAACCCGGAAACCGTTTCAGGCAAAGCGGCTGTATGGTTTTCTGGAAGCGCGGCTGGCGGAACTGGACAAGGTGCGCCTGGAGGGAACGGAGGGAGCCCTGATCGTCAGGGAATACCGGAATGCGCTTAAGATACTGCTGTATCTGACGCAGGTGCGGGAAGAGATCCTGGAAGGAGTGGGAAGCGGCGGATATGACAGACTGTACCCGGAGATCGTGGAGGAACACGAAAGCCTGTGGATGGCGAGAAACAAGAGAAGCGGTCTGGAAGACGGCGTGCGGATGTTTGAACGGATCTGTTAACGGTGCTCTGCATCCTGCTGCAGGGAAAAAAGTGTTGTGTTTTCCCCTGCAGCTATTGTCTCAAGGCTATGATCGTATGGAAAGTACCCGAATCATTATCATAGTACATTTGTAAATTTCCATGATATTGTTTCACAACTTTTTTTATGCTTTTGATTCCGAATCCGTGTCTGGCGTTGTCTGGCTTATGAGATAGCGGAAGTCCGTCTTTATCATATATGGGAGCGTTTTGACAGGAATTTATTATTACAATAACGATAAAAGGAGAATTTTCCTTTTTCCGTACCGTAAGCTCAATAAAAGAATCAGGGATATTTTCTGCTGCATCTATCGCATTATCCAATAAGTTGCAGAATAATGATGTTAAATCGTGCTGGTAAATAGTCCGCACGGTGCCGCTTCTGATATCGGCATGGAAAATAATATGTTTATGATCGCATCGCCGTTGATAGCGGCAGAGGATTGCATTCAGCATTTCGTTATCACAGATTTTGGAGGCTTCCTTCAGGTCAGAAGCTTCCAGGAGTTGACGGATATAGGCATTTATTTGATCCTGATCACCTTTTTCATTCAGCAGCTTAATGGATTGAAGGTGTTTTTTTATGTCGTGGATCAGGATGCTTTGATTTTCGTTCTGTGATAACAGCAGTTCATAATATTCGGCGGAATCGGACTCTTTCTGCAGCGATAATTGCAGTTCGGTGAATTCTCTGCTTTTTCTTTGATTGTACTGGTTGATCGCAAATACGAATAGGTTCGTCATAATAGGAAAAACAGAGCAGATTGTCAACATAAAATCGACAGGCGGGGCAAAAGACGATGCTTCGCCAATCGCGAGGAAGGTAAACATAATAGAAACAGAGGAAACAGGGATTGGCATTAAAAGAAGTTCGGGATGAAGGTATTGTCTCTGTTCCGCCTTTTTTGTTTTGAGAAAATAAATAAACGAGTAAATGAGCGCAAAATAGACAATTTTGCTGAAAGCTGCATAAAAAACCAGTCCGTTGCCTGTTGCCAAAGGAAAATGCGGAAAGAATCCTGATATAATTCTGAAGACGGTAAATTCAGATATCTCCCGAATTGCCGTAAGTACAGCAGAATGGAAAAATGCCGGTAACATCTTAAGCTGAAACATGGTATAAAGAATGATCATGTTAAACGTAAAAAAGCCGATGACATTGATCCATGCCTGTCCGGGCAGGGAAAGAAGAAACAATATGGTATAAGAAATGCTTATGAACGCCAGCCTTATTTTACCGCTGTATGAGGGGATAAAAAGACTGGATGTGTATTGCCACAATATCACGGCCTCTGTAAAAAGGCTGAAAAGACTAAAAGGAAGCAGTGCGATACGTTCCATAGATTTCACCTCATACTTTCCAGATACAGCAGATAAGCATTTTTAAAGGCACTGTATTTTCTACGGGTCAGGTAAGCGGTAATTTGCTGGTCTGATAAATGTATGGTGGAATGATCGAAGTCCACTACATGTTCGAAATTAACAATAAAACTGCGGTGCGTCTGAAAGAAGCTGTTTTCAGGGAGCTGTTTCAGCCAGTGATCCATCGTATGAATCGAGTTGAAATCCTGCAGGGTAGTATGTACGATCACTTTGCGCCCCTGAGCCTCTATGGCGATGATCTGCGAGGTGAGAAGCGAGTATACCCCCTGTTTGGTTTCCACAGGGATTTTGGCAGTGATGGAATTGTAACAAATCAGGGCATCCTTCATATTGCGGAAAAGACGCTGTTTGTCCAAAGGTTTGGAGAGATAGCGGAACACGTCAAAGCGCATTGCATCGTCTAAATATTCACTATAAGAGGTGATAACAAAGATCAGGACATTTTTGTTTGCCTTTTTTAATTCATTTCCTACATAGATCCCGTTCATACCGGGCATCTCGATATCCAGAAAAACAATATCTTTTTCTTCCTGATCCGCCAATAAAGATTCACCGCAGGTAAAGGAAACCAACCGTGGACATTTTAAATGGTTTGATTTAAAGTAGGATTCGATATATCTCTGTAATTGCTCAATCATCAGCGTGTCATCGTCACAAATCAGAATACGCATGTTCCACCTGGCCCTCTATTCTCTGCTGTCTGCCTATATCTTATCACATAGAATTCCCAAATGCAAAAATGCATATGACCGGAGTGGAACGTAGACACTTGGAATGGACAAGGCACTCAAATCGACCAAAAACAGATGTTAAATGTCGTTTGAGGCAAAAAGGGTTGAACCCGTGACGGAAATAAAGATAATAGGAAACAGATTTTGATCATATGACAAAGTGAGGGTGAGCACATGGCAAAGAAATCGGTTACAATCGTTATTATCTTGACTGCATTATTTAATCTCTTTTTTTTCCTGCGGATCAATAACAGCTCGGCAGAAAAATTATTAATGGATAAAACTGTCATATATTTTCATTTTCATCTGTATACAAATGAGCAGGTTGAATCGAAGACTGAATTTTTAGAAAATATCAAAGATTTTTCAACAGCAAATAGTGTTGAAATAGCACAATACAGTTTATGGAGTTCCGATAAGATAGACGTTTATTCTACAATGGAAGATAACTATAAAGAAATGTTATCTTTACCGGACTTTATTTTTAACAGGGATATAAAAGTACATGATTTTGAAGCGCTTTTAGACGTCGGATTTAAAAACGTATTATATGTGGATACGGATGATACAGATCTCATCGAAGACCTGGCTGAACAGCTCAAAGACTATTGTGAAGTTGATTATGTGAAAACAGGATTCCAAAACCCTATCATTTCATTGGATGCTTCTTTTTTTTCGATCATTTGTTTTTTTATTTTGGCGCTTGTTTTGATTATGTTTTTCTATTATTCGGTCTGCCAAAGAACCTGTTCTGTCTATCACCTATGGGGCTATACGGATGTTCAGATCTATCATACCTTGAACAATCCTTTGTATAAGGCAATGCTTTTGACTATGGTTTTGAGTAATCTGGTTATGGGTGGGATTGTATATAGATCTTTCTTTTCCGGTCTGTTGTTTGAAGTTTTTAGTGCAATGTTAAAATTAAATACAGCTGTTGTTTTCGTAATATTTATACTGTCGATTCCTCTGTTTCGGTTGTTTTGTATTGTGACAGATCATAACAGCAGAAAAAGAGGATTGACGAAAATAATGGTCGTATCTTATTTTTCAAGAATTTTACTTTTTTTATTGCTCATTTTTACATGTGAACGATTTTTTTACCAGAATGCGAAATTAAAGGAAAAGTTAGATGGCCTGTCGTTATGGGAAAATACCAGGAATCTTTTTAACGTATATGAATCATATTATCTGGATAACCTTGCGGCGGAGGGGATACTCGACGAGAAAGTTTTCCGGATATATCAGGAATTGAGCGATCTGGATAAAGTATTTATTATGGACACGCTTAATTTCGAACGGCCGGGTACAGAAAATTTTGCTGCAAAAGACCCGGAAGATATTGAGTATAGTTATAAATTAAACGTAGAAAGAACAGAAGATTTATATACCCCTCACGGGAAAAATATAACAGTAGACGAAAATTATTTAAAAAGGCATACGATCAGATCGGTAGATGGAAAAGACGTTATTGATCTGATAGATCAAAAGGATAATGTTCTGAATCTATTAGTGCCTTTAAAATTTAAGGAATATGAAAACACGATAGAAGAGTCCTTTAAAGAGTGGTTTCATTTTTACAAAATGGAAGTTACCAATATATATAAAGAAGCCAGAGGGCAGGATGAAATCGAAATAGATATAGATGATCTGGAAATTAATATGATCTATATAGAAAACAGTCAGAATCTTTTTACCTATAACTGCTACAGCGGCGATCAGTTTAACAGAATAGAAGATTCGATCATTACCGTATATACAGGAAATGTCGATCATTCCTTTCTGGCTGTATGTTTTGGGAGGTATATCTTTTTAGAAGCTGATGATGAATACAGCGCGCTGAAAGAGATCAGGGCTGTATCGCAAAAGTATAATGTCACTGAATTAAATAAGGTCGCATCAGTCTATGACCAAAAGGGGGAAGAGATCAGGATTGCAGAAGCCGGTAGAAACAAGCTGATTTTAAATATGATATGGATGGTTTTGCTTTTGGCGATGTTTATGACCGCGATAGTATATGCCTGTTATAAAGCCTTTTTTCCGACGATCACGATAAAATATTTACACGGACACAGTTTCCGGCAAATATATGGGCGTTTGATCTTATTCAATTTGTTTGTGAATGTATTTGCGTTATTTCTGGCGGGAATCGTTTCTAAAAAAATATCATTTTATATGATCATACTTTGTGTTGCGATGTCGGTTATGGATTATTGCCTTTCCAGGATCATATGCAGGTGTTTGCGCGTAAAAGGTGAGATGCAGTTCATAAAGGGCGATGTATCAGGCTGACGTTGGGTAAGATTTAAGTCACATAGACAGGTAACGGCATTAGAAATTTCGGTTACTATCGCTGCAGTGTCAAACTCCCGAGTCAGGAGAAAGGAATGAATTTGTCTGTATTACAGGAGAAAGCGGCGTTGGGAAAACAACGCTGTTAAACTTGATTGGGTTACTTGAAAAACCGGACCGTGGAGAACTGATCTTAAATGGTAAAAAGCAGTTTACGAAAAGAGATCTGCTGAAACTCAGAAGGAATTTTTTTGGGTATGTATTTCAGGATTATTTATTGCTTCCTGAGAAAACTGTTGAAGAAAACATCTGTATATCGAGATGGGAACGCAGAAAAACAGACAGGAAAGAGCTTGAGGAGGTTATGGCAAAAGTAGGGCTGGACCTCAGCTGTTTAAACAAAAAAGTTTACCATTTAAGCGGCGGGGAACAACAAAAAGCGGCAATCGCAAGGATGATGTTGAAGCAATATGAACTGGTACTGGCCGATGAGCCGACCGGAAATCTGGATCAAAAAAATAAAATGGATGTGATAGAGATACTGAGAGAGATTAAAAAGGCCGGAAAAACGATTATTTGTGTCACGCATGACCAGGAAGTGGCAGCTGCAGCAGACAGAGTCATAAACTTAGTCAGGCCGCTTTACACTTGATATTATCTGATAGATTGCATATAATGAACTTAGCCAGTACAGCTAACGCTGCTGGCTGAGTTTATTATATTGAAAAAGGAGAAGTACATGGCAATCATAGGTTTTTCACTGATGGCAATGGTGATCTTCTTTCTTGACCTGCTGATCAAGGATCATATCGAGCGGTCGAGAAAGGAAGGAGAGGAGACGGCGGTCTGCGGCGGCCGGCTTCTGATCCGCAGATATCATAATAAAGGCGCGATGCTGGATGCAGGAGAGCGAAGAAGCGATCTGGTGGCAGCGCTTTCGGTGGCTTTGACGCTGGGGCTGACGGTGCTTTTCGTGCTGACCTTTTCCTGTAAGGGGAGTAAGACTCTTAAGGCAGGACTGGCCCTTCTGCTGGGCGGGGCCTACAGCAATACCTATGACCGTCTGGTACGGAAATACGTGGTAGATTATGTGAGTTTTCCGGTAAAAAATGAGAAGATCAGGAATGTTGTGTTCAACATTTCCGATTTCTGTATTATGATCGGGGCACTTTTGATGGTGCTGGGAAGCGGAGAGAAGTAGATGTCCTGAGAAAAACAAAGGGGTACGCAGAATGAAAAAATGCAACATGCTCACAGATAAACCGGGCAGGTCACTGTTCTTCTTTGCCCTGCCCATGATACTGGGCAATCTGTTCCAGCAGTTCTATACTACGGTGGATTCCATCATCGTGGGACAGTTTGTGGGGGAGGATGCGTTGGCGGCCGTGGGGGCGTCCTATTCGCTGACCACGGTGTTTATCATGATCGCCATCGGCGGCGGGATCGGCGCCAGCGTGATCACTTCCCAGTATCTGGGCGCGGGGCTGTACCGGAAGATGAAAACATCGGTTTCCACGGCGCTGATCACGTTTCTTGTACTCAGCCTGGTGTTAAGTGTGATTGGGCTTTTGGGAAACAGGGCGATTCTTATTGGGCTGAACACGCCCGGCAATATCCTCTCCGATGCCGTACTCTATCTGGAGATTTATTTTCTGGGGCTTCCTTTTTTATTTATGTACAATATTCTGTCCTCCATATTCAACGCTCTTGGCAATTCCAGGACGCCTCTTTACCTGCTTATTTTTTCTTCGGTGCTTAATATCGGGATGGATCTTGTGATGGTGCAGACGTTCCATCTGGGCGTGGCGGGTGTTGCCATCGCGACGGTAATCGCGCAGGGACTATCCGCGGTGATCTCCTTCTGTCTGCTGCTGCGGCTTCTTGGAACTTACAGGGATGAAACGAATACGAAAACTGTGAATGCGGGGGAAGGGAAAGCGGAAGCAGACGGTACAGAAGCGAATGGTACAGAAGCGAACGGTACAGAAGCGCGGAAGGCGGAAGAGACGGATGCAGGGAAAAGAAAGCTCTACGATTTCGGCATGCTGGGCAATATGATCAAGGTTGCGATTCCCTCCATGGTACAGCAGTCCATTGTCTCCATCGGGATGCTCCTTGTCCAGTCCGTGGTAAACGGCTTTGGTTCTTCGGTGCTGGCGGGTTACACGGCGGGTATGCGGATCGAATCGATCTGCATCGTGCCGATGATCGCTACGGGGAATGCGGTGTCCACTTTTACGGCCCAGAATCTGGGTGCGGGACAACCGGAGAGAGTGCGCAAAGGATATGTGGCGGGCGTGCGGATGGTGGCATCCTTTGCGGTGCTGATATGTCTGATCCTCACAGCCTTCCATGGGCCGATCATCAATGCCTTTCTGGAGGAAGGAAGCGATGCGGCGGCATTTGCTACGGGAAACGATTACCTGACTTTTATCGCCTTTTTCTTCGTCTGTATCGGCATGAAGGCCATTACGGACGGGGTGCTTCGGGGTGCAGGAGATGTGGTGGTCTTCACCCTTGCCAATCTGATCAATCTCGGCATCCGGGTATCTTTTGCCTTCGGCTTTGCCGGCGTGATCGGCGTGGAGGCCGTCTGGTTTGCGGTTCCCATGGGCTGGACCACCAATTTTGTGATCTCCTTTATCCGCTATCTGTCAGGGAAGTGGAGCCAGAAGAAGCTGATCAAAGTATAGCGTGGTCTCAGGGGGTAATGACCGTTCCGTTTTTCCCTTTCAGGGCATCGGACACCGTGCCGAGCGAGGTGATCAGGACGCGTCCGGCAGGATTTTTGTCCAGATAGGCGATGGCTGCCTCGATTTTTGGCAGCATGGTGCCGGCTTCGAACTGGTTCTGTGCCATAAGTTCTCTGGCCTGCGCTGTGGTCATGGAGGAGAGGGCTTCCTGTTCCGGTGTGCCGAAATGCCGATAGACGCAGGGTACGCCGGTGAGGATGATCAACTCGTCGGCCTGCAGTTCGCCCGCCAGTTTGCCGGCAATGGCGTCCTTCTCGATCACTGCGGAAGCGCCCTGCAGGGCATGGCTCTGTTCGATGACCGGAATACCGCCGCCGCCGCAGGCGATCACTATCTGACCGGCATCCGCCAGCGTGCGGATGGCGTCAATCTCCACAATATCAATGGGCTTCGGCGCTGCCACCACACGGCGGAATCCTTTGCCGGGCTTCTCTACTACATAATTCCCCTTCTTGACTTCAATCTCGGCGTCTTCCGCGGACATATAGCGGCCGATCACTTTAGTCGGCTCGTAGAAGGCCTCGTCGTAAGGATCCACAGTCACCTGCGTCAGGATCGTGCTGACGGGCCTGGAGATACCGCGGCCAAGCAGTTCCGCGCGCAGGGCGTTCTGGATGTCATATCCGACATAGCCCTGGCTCATGGCGGAGCAGACGCACATCGGCGCAGGGGTGTAGTCGATATAGACCCGGCGCAGTTCGGTCATGGCCTTGTGGATCATGCTGACCTGTGGACCGTTGCTGTGGGTGATGGTAAGCTGATAACCTGCCTCCACCAGATCGGCCAGTGCTCCGGCAGTGATCTTTACGGCGTCACGCTGTTCTAAAGTTGTGTATCCGAGTGCTTCGTGTCCCAGTGAGACGACGGCTTTCTTTTTGCTCATAGTATCCTCCGTTTGCGTGTAAATATTGCTGTAATGAAAGGAATCCGGGGAACGCAGCGGTTCACAGATTCTCCCGGATGCGGATATCAATATTGACATAATCATTCTCCACGGCCGGAAGTTCTCCCGTGGTCAGATAGGTAAAAAGGATGGACAGGGGTTTATGTCCCTGCACAAAGGGCTGCTGGCAGATGGTAGCCGCTATCAGGCCGTTTTCCAGAAATTCGCGGGTGGTGTCCACCATGTCGTTGGTGATGACGGTGATCTGTGCGGCGCGCCCCGAATCCATAACGGCGCGGCAGCCTCCGTAAACACCGCCGGCTGTAAAGTACAGCGCGTTGATCTCGGGATGCCTGCGCAGCATGGCGGCGGTCAGGTCATAGCTGCGGGTCTCGTCGTCACTGTTGTTGACGGTCTCCACGATCTGAATGCCGCCGTAGGTTTCGATCACATGACGGAAGCCGGCTATACGCTCGGTATGACACAGCACGTTCATGGAGCCTGATATGATGCCCACATGCACACTGCCATCGGCCGCGCCGCCTGTCATCAGATGCATCAGGCCGCCGGCCGTTTCGCCGGAACGGTAGAAGTGGCAGCCCACGTAGGCGAGCCGTCTGGCATTCTCGATATCGGTATTTAAGGTTACGACCGGAATCCCCCGGTCGTGCAGGGCGTCGATTTTCTCACGGACGGCATTGTCATTGTAAGGAGAAATAGCCAGTCCGCTGATTTCCTCGGCCACCAGCTCGTCGATGGCCTCCAGCTGTCGGTTCAGGTCGTACTCTGTCTGTCTGATCAGGACGGAACAGTTGTAGCCTTCCAGTTCCTCCGCCTTGTCGCGGACACCGGCCAGGATATCATCATAGAAAACGGTATCCCGTCCCAGCAAAACAACGCCCAGCTTCAGATTCTTCTTCTGGGCGGCGAGAACGATGCCGGCTTTGTTGGGCTTATAGTCCAGCGCCTGAACGATTTCCAGTATTTTTCTTTCTGTCTGCGGGTTGACGGAGCCGCGGTGGTTCAGCACCCGGTCCACCGTGCCGCGGGATACGCCGGCCAGGTCGGCGATTTCTTTGAGCGTTGCCATAACGGGAATCCTTTCCGAATTCGATTACGCATACAGCGTAGCATACCAGGGAAGGCAAGTCAATCCCTGTACTGATGAGGATTCTCTTGATGGCTTGGACTGGGCGGATTTCGTAACAGGACAACAGGAGACGGAACTGTTATGATAGGACTAATAGACAAATTTGGCATACTTATTTTGTGTATATTTCCGAAATTTACAGAAATCATTTTATGGACTTGATTTTCTTACTGACAAATATTATTATGAAGATACTAAATACGTGCACGTGCACGGTCGTTGCTGCGGACATAGGACGGCCGCCGGACCGGGCAGGATACTGTGAGGAATCTGACGCTGTGGAGCGGTTGCAGCATCAGCCGGCAGAAGGCGCGAAGGAACAGTAAATGAATCATGAGGAAACAGGAGGGTTACCATGCTGTATATTGGGGTGGATTTAGGAACCAGTGCCGTGAAGCTTCTTTTGATGGAGGGCAGCGGTAAGATTGTGAATATCGTGTCGAAGGAGTATCCGTTATTCTTTCCGCATCCGGGCTGGTCGGAGCAGAAGCCTGAGGACTGGTATGAGCAGAGTATGGCAGGCATCAAGGAGCTGATCGCCGATGTGGATAAGAGTCAGATCGCGGGTATCAGCTTCGGCGGACAGATGCACGGACTGGTAATTTTGGACGAGAATGATCAGGTGATCAGGCCGGCTATTCTGTGGAACGACGGCAGGACCGCGGAGGAATGCGATTATCTGAATAACGTGATCGGTAAGGACAAACTTTCGGCTTACACGGCGAACATTTCCTTTACCGGCTTTACCGCGCCGAAGGTACTCTGGGTGAAAAATAAAGAGCCGGAGAATTTTGCAAAGATCAGGAAGATCATGCTGCCGAAGGACTACATCGCTTATAAGTTGACCGGCGTTCATTGCACGGACGTGTCGGATGCGTCCGGTATGTTGCTGTTTGATGTGAAAAACCGCTGCTGGTCAAAGGAAATGTGCGAGATCTGCGGCGTAAAAGAAGAGCAGCTGGCGAAGATCTTCGAGAGTTATGAGACGGTGGGAACAGTGCTTCCGGAGATCGCAGAAGAACTTGGCATTCCTGCGACGGTGAAGGTGGCGGCCGGCGGCGGCGATAATGCTGCTGCGGCAGTGGGCACAGGCACCGTGGGTGACGGTATGTGTAATATTTCTCTGGGTACCAGTGGCACGATCTTTATCTCTTCGGATAAGTTTGGCGTAGACAAATTCAATGCGCTGCACGCGTTTGCCCATGCGGACGGTCATTATCATCTGATGGGGTGTATGCTGAGTGCGGCTTCCTGTAATAAATGGTGGATGGATGACATCATCGGCACCACGGACTACGGTACGGAACAGAAAGAGATCACAGATGATAAGCTGGGTGAGAACCATGTGTACTTCCTGCCTTATCTGATGGGAGAACGTTCTCCGCATAACAATCCCAATGCCAGAGGCACCTTTATCGGCATGACCATGGATACCACCAGAGCGGATATGACACAGGCGGTTCTGGAGGGTGTTGCTTTTGCACTGCGTGATTCTCTGGAAGTTGCCAGATCTCTGGGCGTTAAGATCGAGCGGACGAAGATCTGCGGCGGTGGTGCCAAGAGTCCTCTGTGGAAAAAGATGATCGCCAACATCATGAACCTGAAAGTGGACGTGATCGAAAGCGAGGAAGGCCCGGCCATGGGCGGCGCCATGCTGGCAGCGGTAGCCTGCGGCGAGTATGCAAATGTGGAAGAAGCGGCGGCTAAGATCGTAAAGGTAGTGGATACGGTAGAGCCGGATGCGGCGCTTGTGGAGAGATATGAGGCGCGGTATCAGCAGTTTAAGCAGATCTATCCGGCTTGTAAGGAGCTGTTCGATATCATTCAGTAACGGTTTTTGCAGATTTGTGTCTGTACTGTCCGGGCGGAGTGAGACGAAACCGGCATGGAATGCGGAGATAGTGCATGATAAAAAGTACATCATAAAAAGCACACCATATAAAGAGTGCATCGTGGCAGAAAAGAGGCAGGGCAGTACAGTAGATGATAGACAGAAAAGAAAGGAGAGGGTTACAAATGGAGATCAAAAAGATCACAGACGAGGCGTTCCGTAAATACGGAAGAGTCGTACAGGGATATGACTTTGGGCCGCTTATGGAGGCGCTGAAAAAGACGCCGGATTTCGAAGGCGTGGCTTATGAGCCGTCCATTCCGGAACTGGAGGCTACCACGACAGCGGCAGAGCTGCAGAAGAAAACGTTCGGAGAACTGCCCATTCAGGCAGGCTACTGCAACGGCGTTAACTATAAGCTGAATGCAGTCGAATACCACAGAAGCTCGGAGATCAACGTGGCGGCTACGGATGCCGTATTGATCCTCGGTATGCAGCAGGATATCACGGATGACTTCACCTATGATACGGCGAAGATGGAGGCATTTCTTGTACCGGCGGGGACGGCGGTGGAGATTTATGCGACCACACTGCACTATGCACCCTGCAGCGTAGGCGACAATCAGTTCAAGGTAGGAATCGTACTGCCGGCAGGCACCAACTGTCCGCTCACAGAGGCACACGACGGATGGGAAGATAAGCTGATCACCGCGAAGAATAAATGGCTGATCGGACACGCAGAAGGCGGTCTGGACGCCGGAGCGCATATCGGTCTTGTGGGCAAGAACCTGGATATCCGCGAATAGTACCGGCGGCGTTTTGCATTCGTGCAGCATGGCATACCGTCAGAAGGCGGCGGGAAGTTTTGCCAGGAAGTATAACAAGGTAACCAAACCGGTCAACCCGGTAAAAGGAGGATAAAGAACATGAACAATTTACCGAAAGTCAAAATTGGTATTGTAGCTGTAAGCCGTGACTGTTTCCCGGCATCTCTTGCAGTGAACAGAAGAGAAGCCCTGGTAAAAGCATATCAGGCAAAATATGATGCGGCCGACATCTATGAGTGTCCTGTCTGCATCATCGAGAGCGAGATCGATATGGTGAACGCTCTGAAGGACATTAAAGACAACGGATGTAACGCACTCTGCGTATATCTGGGCAACTTCGGTCCGGAGATTTCCGAGACACTGCTGGCGAAGCATTTCGATGGCCCGAAGATGTTCGTAGCTGCTGCCGAGGAGTCTCAGGACAATCTGATCCAGGGCCGCGGCGATGCGTACTGCGGTATGCTGAATGCAAGCTACAACTTGAAGCTGCGCAACGTGAAGGCTTATATCCCGGAATATCCGGTAGGCGACGCAGAGGACTGTGCGGATATGATCCACGAGTTCGTGCCGATCGCACGGGCGATCGTTGGTCTGTCCAGCTTAAAGATCATTTCCTTCGGTCCCAGACCGCTTAACTTCCTGGCTTGTAACGCACCGATCAAGCAGCTGTACAACCTGGGCGTGGAGATCGAAGAGAACTCCGAGCTGGATCTGTTCGAGGCGTTCAACAAGCATGAAGGCGATCCTCGTATCCCGGAGATCGTGAAAGAGATGGAAGCGGAACTTGGAGAAGGCAACAACAAGCCTACGATCCTGCCTAAGCTGGCACAGTATGAGCTGACACTGCTTGACTGGGTTGAGCAGCACAAAGGCTATCGTGAGTATGTGGCGATCGCCGGAAAATGCTGGCCTGCATTCCAGACACAGTTCGGATTCGTTCCCTGCTACGTGAACAGCCGCCTGACAGGAAGAGGCATTCCGGTATCCTGCGAAGTGGATATCTACGGTGCTCTGAGCGAGTTCATCGGTACGGCAGTCAGCGACGACATCGTGACACTGCTCGATATCAACAACACCGTTCCGAAGGATATGTACAAAGAGTCGATCGAAGGCAAGTTCGATTACAAGTTTACGGATACCTTTATGGGATTCCACTGCGGCAATACCTGCTCCAAGAAGCTGTCCAAGTGCAGCATGGAGTATCAGATGATCATGGCAAGAGCGCTGCCTGAGGAAGTGACACAGGGTACGCTGGAAGGTGATATCGTTCCTGGTAATATTACATTCTATCGTCTGCAGAGCTCCGCAGATAACATCCTGCGCGCTTATGTGGCAGAGGGCGAGGTGCTGCCTGTAGCTACCAAGTCCTTCGGCGGTATCGGTGTATTCGCGATCCCGGAGATGGGAAGATTCTACCGTCATGTGCTGATCGAGAAGAATTACCCGCACCACGGCGCAGTTGCATTCGGTCATTTCGGCAAAGCGCTGTATGAAGTATTCAAGTATATCGGCGTTGATGTGAGCGAGATCGGTTACAACCAGCCGAAGAGCCTGCCTTACCCGACAGAGAATCCTTTCGCATAAATTGAGAAGAAAGATAGATTCTTCCTGGGATGTGAAAGACTGTGGAGAGCAGGTCATAGAAGTAAGGAACAGTAAGATGCAGTAAAAAGCAGTTATAATGGCTGCCGCACGGATATCGTTGGTGCGGCAGCTGTTTTTGTTGTGGCGGCGGGAGTGGCTTCATTCCCGCGAAGTAACGAACCAGGTAGCCAGGTTTGCATGGATATTTGACTTGTTGATGAAAAAGTGTGTTGAGTGGGCAAAAAAATTAATAACAATGTGATGAACGACAATAAAAATTAATAAAAGTGTGATGAGCAGTACGCAAAAAAATAATAAAAATGTGATAATCTACACATAATAATTAATAAAAATGTGAGAATATTACACTTTTTATTAATAATAGTGTGATATACAGGTTGATTTTGATACATACTATGTCTATAATAAAAACAGAAGAATTCGCAGGTCGAGCAGGAATGGGGGATTCGTATGGAGCGACATATCATGAAGCAACTGTTAAACTGGAAAAATTCTCCTTATCGGAAACCACTTATTTTAAAGGGCGTACGACAGGTGGGGAAGACATGGATCTTGAAAGAGTTTGGCAGGCAGTTTTATGAGAACACTGCTTATTTTAACTTTGATGAAAATGAAGAGTACCGGCAATTTTTTGAAACGACAAAGGATGTGAACCGGATTCTGCAAAATCTCATGCTGGTCAGTGGCCAGAAAATCCTGCCGGAAAAAACGCTTATTGTTTTTGATGAGGTCCAGGACTGTCCTAACGTGATCAACACCATGAAATATTTTTGTGAGAATGCGCCGGAGTATCATGTAACCTGTGCAGGCTCGTTGCTTGGGATTGCGCCGGCCCGGCCTTCTTCTTTTCCCGTAGGTAAAGTGAATTTTATGCAGATAGACCCGATGACTTTTATGGAATTTCTGATTGCTAACGGGGATGAAAATTTAGCTGTCTATCTGGACAGTATTGAAACATTGGAATCGATACCGGACGCCTTTTTTAATCCTTTGTATGAGAAACTGAAAATGTATTATGTGACCGGAGGTATGCCGGAATCTGTGCGAATGTGGACGGAGGCACGTGATGTTGCCGTTATGCAGGAAGCGTTGGCGGACATTATCGGCGCATATGAACGGGATTTTGCCAAGCATCCGGGGGTCAGCGAGTTTCCGAAAATATCAATGATCTGGAAATCCATTCCGTCCCAGCTTGCCCGGGAAAATAAGAAGTTTATTTATAAGGCTGTCAAGGAAGGAGCAAGAGCGAGAGAATACGAGGATGCACTGCAATGGCTTGTGGATGCAAGGCTAGTGTATAAAATATATCGCAGCAGTGCGCCGGGCCTTCCTGTTTCTGCTTATGACGATCTGTCAGCTTTTAAGATTTATCTTGTAGATGTGGGTATACTTCGGCGCCTGGCGATGCTTGCACCGACGGCCTTTGGCGAGGGAAATCGACTGTTTACGGAGTTTAAGGGGGCATTGACTGAAAATTATGTTCTGCAGGAACTCGCGACACAGTTTGAAGTTGTGCCGCGGTATTGGAGTAAAAGTAATCCCCCCTATGAGGTTGATTTTCTGCTGCAGAGAGAGAATGATATTTTCCCGGTGGAAGTAAAAGCAGAAGCAAATACAAACAGCAGAAGTCTCAGAAAATTCAAGGAACTGTACGGGGACAGAGTGAAGCTGCGTATTCGATTTTCTCTGGATAATCTGAAATTAAATAATGATGTGCTGAATATTCCTCTTTTTATGGCCGGTCATACGGATCGCCTGATCGGTCTTGCTCTGGAGCGTTGAATTTGTTGTAACAAGAATTTGTACCGCTTCGATATAGAGGGAAGGAGGGCAGATTATTACAGGCCGAAGATACGTCTTGTGCGTATCCTCGGCCTGTCTGTAAGGAATTCAAGATTACATTACCGTATCCAGCACCGAACCGGTTCCTGCCGCATTGTAGCCGCCCTGGCTGGTGTAAGTCTGACCGTTCAGGGAATTGCCCTGGGTTGCATAGCGGTAGATCTGGTTGATGCGGTCCGTCATCTTTTCACCGAAGGAGTATGCGCCGCTGAACAGACTCTTCACGGTGCTCATGTCGGCTTCCATGAATTTCTCCTCGTCGATGGACAGTGACTTGTCGGAATTAATGGTAACGCCCAATCTGGAGAAAGCGCTCTTGTTGCTGCTGACAAGGCTCTTTAAAAGATCGGCCTGTTTGATAACATTGGAATTCTTGCTGTCGGCTGTATCTTCCAAAAGCTCATTGTAATCTTTGACCAGAGTGGAGAACACATCGAATACACTGTCCTTGTTATCGTTGTTGATGATCATGGCTCCCAGTTTCTCAACAGACTTGTAAAGTGCGCTTGCGGAAGCTGCCGAAGCCGCGTCTTTGGCAGTCGTGGAAGTAACTTTGTCGGAACTGTCTGTTTTGTCACCGGAAGAAACACTGCCCGTGCTGCCGGCATATTTGGCTTTGGCGGAAGTAACCTCTTCGCCTTCCCCGGCCTTGCGGTAGATCGTGCTGGCTTTGTCGGCCGCCTTGTCCGCGAAAGAACCGATGCCCTTAAACAGAGTGGTCAGCGTAGGCACGTTGGTGGATCCCGTCTTCTCGTTTACCTTCTTAAAAGTATCTTCGTCGATGGACAACGTGCGGTCTGCATTCATCGTAATGCCGACTTTGGAAAATAACTTGTAATTCTGATACGTATAATCGTTCAGGGCGTCCGCCTGTGCCTTGACGGCGCTGTTATTGCTCTTGGATGCCGCTTTCATCATGGAATTATAATCTTTGACAAAAGCCGAAACCTTGTCGTACAGCTCGTCGATATTGTCCGCGCTGTAATCAAGAGCATTCATGCCTGTCGCTGTCTCATAGAATTTCCTTGCTGCGCTGGCGGATGCAGCGTCCTTCTCTTTCGTCTTGGAACCGCTCTTGGAACCATCTTCCTCTTCTTCGGCATCTTTAACCTTGGCGTAGTAGGATTTCATCATCTTGCCGTAGCTGCCGTTCTTGATGGAAGCGTAATCCGATAATAAAGACGCACCGCCTACTTCACCGGCCCCGCCGCCTCCGCCCAACAGAGCGGAATACGTGTCGTTAAGACCTGAATTTAAACCATTTAAACCAATTCCCATATCAATCGCCCTCCATGTGTCGCAGGAAACAACCTGCAAAATTTGACTTCCCTGTCTTTTTCCGAATAAAAATTGTGGTCATAATTATGTCATTATGCCCTCAAGATAAAACTGTTTTGAGAAAATACGCTTACTGCATAAAAAACGCTTCTCTATATATTATCTCGGCATTTATGCCTTTTTGTAAAGGGGAAAATGCAAAATTTCCCAGCTGTTTTATGACATTTTTTGGGACATTTACAACAGTCCTGACATGGTCGGGGCAGCAGCTGACAGGGCTGGATGAATTTGCTGCAGGTATTGCGGTGATCAGTCAAGTTTCAGGTCGTTTTCCCGGATCCAGCCGATCCTGCGCAGGAAGTTACATACAAGCAGAGAGAGAACGGCGGGCAGTACGAAGCTGACAAGGAGCAGCCCGATCCAGTCAAAGGCCGTGATGGCAGCTTTGCTTCCGGCGGCGATGTCGCTGACCCAGCCCGTGTAGACGCCGATCTGGCCCACCAGACCGCAGGTGCCCATACCGGAGGAGACGGGCGTGCCGTTCATCTGCAGCTTAAAGATGCAGGTGGCGACAGGGCCTGTGACGGCGGAAGCGATGATGGGCGGAATCCAGATCCGCGGGTTTTTTACGATATTGCCCATCTGCAGCATGGAGGTTCCCAGTCCCTGGGAGATCAGGCCGCCCCATTTATTTTCCCGAAAGCTCATCACCGCAAAGCCTACCATATTGGCACAGCAGCCTGCTACGGCGGCTCCGCCTGCCAGTCCGGTGAGGGAGAGGGCGGCGCAGATGGCTGCGGAGGAGATGGGGAGGGTCAGTGCGATGCCAACCAGTACAGAGACGATGATCCCCATCAGGAAAGGCTGTAAGTCGGTGGCCCACATGATCAGCTGTCCCAGAGAGCTGGCCGCAGCGCCGATACCGGGGGCCAGCAGCGTGGAGAGCGCAACTCCGGTGAAGATGGTCACGAAAGGCGTGACGAGAATATCGACTTTCGTCTCCTTAGAGACTACTTTGCCGCACTCCGACGCCAGAATGGCGATGATCAGAACCGCCAGCGGGCCGCCGGCACCTCCCAGCTCATTGGCTGCGCCGCCTACGGCTGCCAGAGAGAAGAGCACAAGCGGCGGGGCCTGCAGGGCGAAGCCGATGGAGATCGCCATGGCCGGGCCTGCTACGGCGGCCGCATAGGTGCCGATGGTCACCAGATATGCCAGTCCGGTCTGCTGCCCCAGCGTCTTGATGATGGTGCCGATCAGGAGAGAGCAGAACAAACCCTGTGCCATGGCGCCCAGACAGTCCACGCCGTAACGTTTGAAGGAGAAGATGATGTTTTTGCGTTGCAGAAATGCTTTCATGGTCGTTTGATTCCTTTCCGGGAAATTTGCGCTGCCGGTTTGATCTGGTCAGCCTTGATTTCGTAAAAAACGGAAATCGTAGTGTAAACAGCAGCGGTTTTAATGTAAAGTCAACTGTCTTGTCAGTAAAGATTATATATTATTGTAGTGACTTGCGGGGAAATGTCAAGAGGGGACTATTGTGGTTCCGGCCGGCAGAAGCAGATCGACGATGGTTCCCTCTCCTTCACGGCTCTCGATCGTCAGCCCGTACGGGACGCCGAAATGACTGCGGATCCGCTGCCTTACGTTCTGCAGCCCGATGGAATGATGGCTGCCTTCCTGCGTTTTTCCGGGAACTTCCTGCAGACATTCGCCATTGAGACGTTCAAGTATTGCGGGACAGATACCGTTTCCGTTGTCTGCAACGAAAATGTGAAGACCGTCTTCCCTGGTCTGGCTGCTGATACTGATGTAGCAATCTGCTTCCCGGCTGCCAAAACCGTGCTCAACGCTGTTTTCCACGAGCGGCTGCAGGAGAAAGGCGGGAACCTGCATTTTCAGATAATCGGGGGAGATATTGATGTCAAAAGAAAATTTCCCCGGGAAACGGATATCCTGTATCGTCATATAGCGTCTGATCTGCGCCAGTTCTTCCTCAAGCAGGGCAACGGGGAAGTTCTCCAGATTATACCGCAGCAGGTCGGACATGCACAGGGAGATGGTTTCTATCTGTGGTACATTGTGGATATTGGCAAGAGATCTGATCACATTCAGGGTATTGTAGAGAAAATGGTGATTGATCTGAAACTGCAGCATCTGGATCCGCATTTTCTGTTCCGCCAGCTGAATCTGATAGTTCTGCTGCAGACTTGTGCTCAGACGCTGATTCAAATGATTGAAGCTGGCCACAAGCTTTCGAAGTTCCTGATTGGATCCACATGCCTTTTCGTCAATCTGTTCCTCATTTTGTACGTTTAACGTGTCGATCTGCCGGCACAGTTTCAGGATAGAACGGGTCAGAGTCGCAGAGAGCAGGACAGCCAACAGCATACCGAGTATGAGACAGAGTATGAGGATGCGCACATAGCTGAAAATATTGTCACGGTAGATCTGCGAGATCACCTGATTATCGACAAATTGTATCAGATGCCAGTTGGTGGTCTTGTTAACACAGCCGTTCACCTGATAGAGATTGTGGTCGATCTTAAGCTTCTCTTCCACAATGGAGGAAGAGGGAAGAAGAGATGCATTAAAAGAAGAAAGTGCGGATAACAGGCCGGCATATTTTTCGGATTCCCGGATATAGTCCGGATTTGAAGAAAAAGTGAGTTGGCCGTCGGCATTATAGATCAGGAAAGTATTTTCTGTGTTCTGGGCAGAAAGGATGACTTTTTCTATGGGTTTAAAATTGATCTCACAGTAGCAGATACCGATTTCTTTATAGTCATATTTATCAAGCAGGATCTTGATCATCGGCAGTGTTTTCTGCCCTGTGCGGCTGTTGGTCTGCAGCGGGGCGAAATAAGTATAATTGGGCGAACTGCGGGCAAGATCTGACCATTGGCTTATATTCTGATCAATCTGTTTGCGGTGAAGGGCGCTCACAACATCATATTCAAAGGTAAAGCCGTAGCGATTGACGAAGACACAGGCTGTCAGGTCTGTGTTGAGCCGGTTCGTCTGATTGAACAGATCGCGGAACATCGTAGAGGTCTGGGCGTAGGACAGATAATCGTCCTGGTAATCTGTGACCATGGCCTTTCTGACCTCTTCACTGAGAATGGGCATATCGGCAACTTTAAAGGCATCCTGCAGGAGGGTATCCAATGTCAGATTTGCCTGGGAAATGATGGTGGTGAGCGAGGAATTGTATTCTTCCACCAGTTTTGACGTAGAATCATTGACCGCAAAGAGCCCGAGCAGAACCGAAGGAATGATGACCAGGGACAGGGAGGCGATAAAAATCTGTGTGCGATAAGATAATAATGATATTTTATTCATACTTAACTATAGATCCTTTCTTTGATACCTTTGTGTTTTATGGTTAGTGTATCACAATGGCTGTGCCTCTAACAGAACGGTTTCATGACAAAATCTAAGGATATTCCTATTTATTACCAAAGAATATTTCTATTTTTCCGAATCAGGTCTGCTTATAATAAAAACAAATAGAAACAGGAAAGTTTTCAGGATGGAGGTAACGATGAAGAAGTCAGAACGTGTGTTGGCAGCGATCAAAAGGGAGAAGGTGGACTGTATCCCGGCCGGATTCTGGTTCCATTATAATTCCAGCTATACGGTTCAGGAAATGATAGACGCCCATATGAAGCTGTACCGGGAGACGGATATGGATGTCATCAAGATCATGCAGGACTATCCGTACCCGGTAACCGGGCGGATCGAGTCGGCAGAGGATTGGTATCAGGTGAAAATGAAAGGAACTGATTCGGAAGAATTCGAGAAGATGGCAGCGGTGATCAGAGGGATCAGGGAAGAGGCCGGTGAAGATGTGCTGATCTTCCAGACAATGTTTGGACCTTTTAAGACTGCATCAATGGCATTTGGCGATGCAGTACTGATGAAGTACAGCAAGGAAGCGCCGGAGGCAGTAGCAGCAGGGGTGGAAATCCTTGCAGATGTGTTGGAGAAATGGGCGAGGGGATATCTGGAAGCAGGTGCGGACGGCATCTACTATTCTGCTCAGTTTGGTGAAATCGGGCGTTTTGACCAGAAAGAATGGGAGCGGCTGGTAGAACCGTCTGATCTTCAGATCCTGCAGGTGGCAGCGCAGATGCCGGATAAATATAATATTTTACATATTTGCGGAGAACCGGAGTATGAATTCAGGACATGGGTGGAACGTTTTGCACACTATCCGGCAGATCTGGTCAACTGGTCAGTCAAGGATAACGGCTACAGCCTGGAAAAGGGAAGAGAAGTTTTCGGTAAAGCCATTCTGGGCGGTATGAACAATAAGGGAAATATTTTAAATGGGCCAAAAGAAGCGATTGAAGAAGAGGTCAGGCAGATTCTTGACACCTTTG
>ERZ808041.544-NODE-544-length-26955-cov-12.730895_pt1 | contig 26955 bp, 17 predicted proteins | sample MGYA00380192_ERZ808041 | MGnify/ENA primary metagenome ERZ808041 (study PRJEB31490, sample SAMN06133412) | mouse gut metagenome | isolation source: Z1_1 | host: mice | place: China: Chengdu | collected 2015-05 ...
CAAATACAAAGTCCTTAACGAGGTGGAAATGCTGCAGGGTGCCGACAACATGCCTGGCAAATGGCAGCTTCTTATCTACCTCGGCCAGCAGACTATCCTGAATATGCAAAAAAATGGTATTGCTACACCAGAGCGGAGCTGTTGTCAATAAAACCGTGGAATACCGCAGCAGACGGCAGCGCCGGCTGTGAGGATATGCCGCGAAAGTCTATTGACATAAGGCTCACGGATTATCCTGTCTTGCACAAAAGGGGCTACTGCGCCTTTTTCCTGCCTTCCGGCGAGGACGGGTTCGGGCAGAGCCCGAAAATGGGTCAAGGGACTGGTCCCTTGTGGGGTTTGGGGCAAAGCCCCAAGGTCTTAAATCACCGATATCTGCAATTTTCAAGGTTCAGGTGAGCCTATTTTTTTCAACTCAGTTTTTCATAGATTACTTGACACTACCTTCTATAATAGCCTCTCAAGCCTTCTTTACCAAAAAACCCGAGAGGCTATGATGCTTACACGATTTTTACAGTCACCACTTCATACGGTTTCAGCACCACTTCAATCTCCTTGCCTGACACAACAGCCTCATTCTCTGTCTCCTCAAGCAGATTGCAGATAAATGCCTTTTTGAAATCCGCATTTACAGTCAGTTTTGTCTTGGTATAAGCATTCTCTGACTCGTACATACGAATAACTGTTCCCGCTCCGTCTTCGGCACGTTTGATTGTCTCGATAATAACATTTGCATTTGTGACAGATGCATAAGAAAATGCTTCTAACGCTTTTGTCTGTGGCTGTACCAACAACGGCTGATTTAGCTTGTATGCCTCTGCGACGGTTCCCGCAGCACGCCATCCCTCTGCATGAGGATAAAGAGCGTAGATAAAATCATGCTCTTCCTGGTCTGTTGTCGGATTTGGTTCGATTCCTGATTTAATGAGCGTAAGTGCCATATTTGCATCCTTTACTGAATGCCCATATTTGCAATCATTTAACAGGGATACGCCATAATGCCCCTCCGACAAATCCATCCACTTCTGTCCGCAACTCTCAAAACGCGCAACATCCCAGCTCGTATTTTGATGTGTCTTTCTTGTCAGATTGCCAAACTGCACATCAAATGTCGCTTCATCTGTGTGCACAGCCACTGGAAAATGCACTTTTAACAGTGTCTGGTGTTCCTTCCAATCCACATGGGTTACAAAATCTATTCTGCGGCTATTTGCATAAAAAATAATTTTTTGCTGAATTGTAGATTGTGATGCTTTTCTGGTAATATCGAGCACCGCACGCACCGTGCCAACCTCTGTCCATTCCATATGCTCTACGTTGTCTATATCCCAAAATTTTTCTGTATAATAAATATCAATGTCCCAGTTATCAAAATAAATTGGCTTATCCTCATACATGCGCAACAGGTTTGCACGCTGTCCCTCCTGTATGACCTCGCGATCATTCTCCTTGTCATAAATGCTGGTAAACATTCCCTGATCATCAAGTTTTATCGTATAGAATGGTGTCTCCAACTGATTGTCATCAACCAGAGTAAACGGCGCCTTATTGTCCGCTGTATCGCTCACATGGAATGACTTATAACCCTTGGACGGCAGACTGCGCACAAATGCTACATTTCCATCTGCGGTCTTTTGGATAGGATATACGGTTCCATCCGTGTCGATTAATGCACTTCCTTCCAGTGCACCCAAATTTACAATATCGTCTCTAATCTGACCTGTAGTGTTAAAGATTGTAACTGCATCTCCCTCTCCAGCGATTGCTTTGCTGCGCTGTGTAGTCATCTCTGCAAGCTGTGCTGCGAGCGCATCATACTCTTTCTTTGTCACCTCATAAACCTCATGAATTGATGAGCCTGGCAGAATATCATGGAACTGATTGAGCAGTACCACCTTCCACATTGCATCCAAGTCTTCCTGTGGATACCCCATTGTCTCTTGTGTCAAAACAGACAACAATTCCAAATCCATCAATCCCAGCTCAGACTTACGGTTAGAACGCTTATTTCTTGCCATAGAAGTCAATGTACCTCTGTGATACTCGAAATAAAGTTCTCCTTCCCACACTGGAAGACGCTTGCTGTCACCAACACGCTCCTTTAACTCGTCAAAGTAAGTGCGTGCAAATTCTTGACGCACTTTGGGAATCCCTTTTACTCCCTTTTCCATACGAATAGAAGTCTCAAGCATCTCTCTGGTTGGGCCACCGCCGCCATCACCATAGCCATAAGAAATCAAAATGTCATTGTTGATATCTTTATTCTGATAGCGCATCCATCCACCCATAATCGCATCTGGGTGAAGCATTCCATTGTACGTCGTAAAGAAATCCTTAATGGGCTGATTTACTCCCAACGTTGTAATCAAGTGGGTCAATACTTCTGAGCCGTCAATTCCTCTCCACATCATAGTATCATATGGGATTTTATTAAACTGATTCCATGCCAGCTTGGTGGTCATAAAATAGTCAATTCCACACTTTTTCATAATCTGCGGCAACGCACCAGAGTATCCAAACACATCTGGAAGCCACAAAATTCGATTGTCCACGCCAAACTCTTCTCGGAAAAAGCGCTTGCCATGCATAAACTGACGCACCAGAGACTCCCCAGAAGTCAGATTGCAGTCTGCCTCAACCCACATGCCGCCTTCTGGCTCCCAGCGTCCTTCTTGAATGCGCTCCTTTGCCTTTTCATACAGTTCAGGATAACGCTCTTTTAAAAAGGCGTAAAGTTGTGGCTGACTTGACATAAACTTATAATTTGGATATTCCTCCATCAATTTCAGCACAGTCGCAAAGCTGCGCCCTGTCTTTTCCCTTGTCTGCGCAACAGTCCACCACCACGCAACATCAATGTGTGTGTGTCCAATACAGGTTGCAATCACATCCTGATACCCAGCCATATCGGAGTACAGCGCCTTGTCAATATAATCAGACGCTTCCTGTAATGTGCGATAAAATTCCTCGGAATACGGTGTGCGCAAATCCAGATAATTGATCGTATTATTTAAAACTTCCAAAATGTCTTTGCGATTCTTGTCATCCTCATCCATTCTGGAGAATGCTGCAAGGGGCACCCACAAATCATAGTAGAGTTTTTCTATAAGGGCGTCGATTTCCTGCATCTCAACAATCAGATTAAATTCCGTGTGCAATATTCCTGTGTAAGACTGAAGGCCAAGCTCCAGAACATCTCCTGCTTTTGCCGCTGTCGATAACAATACATCTCTGTGGTTCATATCAATTCCTTGAATGACTTCCCCGTTCACAAACAACAAAAATTGTGGATTTTTCGCGTCGTCCCACTCGTCAATCTGAGTGCGGACATGAAGCCACATGCGCTTCCCATCGAGTTCCTGCGGTACCTGATAAGTTGTCTTAAACCAATAATGACGATCCTTTCCATACCAATGCATATTCTGACAGTCAAAATTTTCCCATGCTGCAGTGTCTGCCTCAGCTTCCTCTGGACGAATAAAATTCCCTTCCTTATACATCCAGTTATCAATCACAAATTTCTGCTTCACTTTTAGCTTTTTGAGTTCCTCACAGATCACATTAACCCTCTTGTCTAAAAAATGCATAATTCCCTCCTTATCTGCATGCCTATGCAGAATCTATTTCATTTATTATCTAAAAAAACTGCCGCAAAAAAACAATTCAGCGATAGGAACTATTTATTCCTTGCTTTCAATTTTTTGCGGCAGCCTGTTAATTCTTATATGAAATTCTTTCTCAATCCATATAATCCATCAGACGGTCTACAGTCGTAAATGCAAGCCCAGTCACGGTATCTGCGCAGCCATAATAGATAGCAATCCTTCCCGTCGCCGCATCTGTAAGCGCCGCACACGGGAATACCACATTGGGCACATCACCGACACACTCATAGATTTCATGAGGTCCCAAAATATAATTCTTTGTTCTCTTTATTACTTTCCATGGCTCATCCAGATCCAGCAGCGCACAGCCCATTCTGTAAACAAAGCCATTACAGGTATTAATAACGCCGTGGTAAATTAACAACCATCCTTCATCTGTCTCGATTGGTACACTTCCCGCACCAATCTTTGTACATTGCCACGCCGAGGCATCGCCTTTAATTGTACCCATCACATAGCGGTGGCAGCCCCAATACTTCAGATCAGGACTCTCACTAAGAAAAATATCTCCAAATGGTGTGTGGCCATTATCGCTTGGGCGACTCAACATATAATAGTTGTTCCGAATCTTACGTGGAAACAACACACCATTGCGGTTGAACGGCAAAAATGCATTTTCCAACTGATAAAAAGTCTTAAAATCATAGGTATATCCCACACCTATCGTCGGATACTCATGATAGCCATTGCACCATGTAATATAATATCTGTCTTCTATAAAACAAACTCTAGGATCATATCGAAAATCCCTCTTGGCAACCTCAGGGTCTGCTCCCTGGAATGTAAGTGGGTCATCAGAGATATCCCAATGAATCCCATCTTTGCTAAATCCAGCAAAGATATCCATGCTGATCGATTTGCTGTCACAGCGAAATACACCTGCATAACCATCCGCAAAAGGAACAACGGCACTGTTAAAAATACTGTTGGAATTTTTCGTTGCAAACCGTTCTATGATCGGATTTGCATTGTAACGCCATACTGGCAGTTTTTCCGTATTTTCCGGCTCCTGCCATGGCATGTTGGGCAGATTTTTTCCGATAATTTTTGCCATACGCTGACACCTCTGTTTTTTACTTATTTTTTATTTTCCCATAAACTCATTGACTTGTCTCTGAGCCTCATCCATAACATCCTGCCATCCTGCCTTCAACAGTTCTTCTTTAATCTTTGGCACAACTACTTCTGGGTCCTGCACACCTGTCATAACCTCACTGCGATAACGCAGCCAAATCTCACGGCAGTTTGCAAGCTGATCAGATACTGGATTTGTATCAAATGTAAAACCGAGCATTACAGAAGATTCTGCTGCTTCGTTCAAAGCCTTTACCTCATCCCACTGATTAAATTCAGCAGTGTCCTCCAAAGTTACAGTAAAGAAGGAACCCTGTGTATAGCCTGCAAGTGCCCAGTCATTGTTAATCTTATGCACTTTGCCATCTGCAGTGTACTCAAAGTTCACGCCTTCCTCGCCAAAATAGAACAAGTCACGAAGTTTTGTGTCACAGTTCACCAGATCCAGAAGCTGTAAGCATTTTTCAGGATACTTTGTGTTGATAGAAACCATATTCAAAGAGCCACGTACTGTCTCGTTAGAAAGGATTGTCTTCTCAATCTGCTGCACTACTACCTCTTTGCCCATCTGTGGTCCCCATGAAGTTACGCCTGCGGATTCCCAACCCTGTGCAACACGCCACATATTGTAAACACGTCCCTCTGTCAATGTTGCTGCATCTGGGTTAATAATTCCCTTTTGATACCACTCATGTATAATCTTGAGCTGGTTCATAATGTCTTCCTCTTCTAGGGTGAAGCATACTCTGCCTTCCTTATCGTCAAATCGCACACCGAGTATCTGTGTACCGCCACCAATCTGATCATATACGTCAAAGATATAATACAGACCGTCATTCTTCACATACACAGGATAGTCATTCTTGTCAGCTTTCAGCGTTTCAAAAGTCTCTGTTAAAGAATCCAATGTGGTCAGAGATTTGACATCAAGATTGTACTCATCAACTAATTCCTTATCCCAGATCGCATAGTTTGTGATAGAGCTGTCCTTGTATGTGGGAACACCATAGATCCTATCTTTTACACGCACACCGTCCCAATATTTATCTGGCATTAACTCCAGCAGACCTGGCATATTTGCATCGAGCAAATCAGTGATGTCCGCATATGCACCCAAATTGATATCTGCAATATAATTATTGCCATTTCCAAAAATAATATCATAAGGTTCATTTGTGCTGACAATAATATTACGGCGGTTATCCCAATCACCCCACGGAATCACTTCCATCTCCAGATTTACACCAATCTTCTCGCCAATATAAGAATTGACCGATGCAATCCAAGAATCATAGTTTGTTGGCATACCATTTCCAATTGTTACCCACTTTAGATTCACAATCTCTCCGCTGCTCGCACTCTCCGAATTTGAGCTGCTGCCTTGGTCGTTTGACGAAGACGCTGCATTGTTGCTGCTTGAGCTACCAGTGTTCCCTGAGTTTCCGGTGTCTCCACTGCTGCCACCACAGCCCGTCAGCATTCCTGCCATCATCGCTACAACAAGACCTGATGCCAATACTTTTTTTAACTTCATAATAACTTCCTCCTTCTAATGTTAATTTATTCTTTCACCGAACCGATGGTCAGGCCGGAAATGAAATACTTCTGGAAAAACGGATACGTACATGCAATTGGTACAATAATAACAATTGCAATTGCCATTCGCACACTCTCAGTTGGCATAGATGACTTATATTGCTGTAAAGACAAACCGCCATAAGGGTTATTGGCAATGTACTCAATATTCTTTTGTATATTGTTCAATAAAGATTGCAGTGTCTGTAGATTCTTGTCCTGTATGTACAGGGAAGCCTGGAACCAGTCATTCCAGTATCCGAATGCTGCAAACATACCAATCGTTGCGATAACTGGCTTAGAGATTGGCATTACGATCTGAGACCAGATACGAAACTGTCCTGCACCGTCAATCTTTGCGGACTCTATAATGGAATCGGGAACTGTTGTTCTAAAAAATGTACGGCAGATTGTCACGCTGAAAGAAGAACATGCCAGCGGCAGAATCAATGCCCATATTGTATTGCTCAATCCTAAAATATTGTTTACTACCACATAACTTGCAAGCATACCACCGTTAAAAACCATCGGTATAAATATCAGCCATGTATACAGTGTTTTCAATTTAAAATTCCTTCTGGAAACAACATACCCCATTGATGTATCCAACGCAATTGCAATAATCGTACCAACGATTGTAACAAGAATTGACATAAATGCCGCACGCAGAATCATGCCGCGCTCATTCCACAAAAACTTGTAAGCAGAACCGGATAAAACGGAAGGAATCAATTGATATCCATTTGTGCGCAATGCCTCCTCATCTGTGATGGAGATTGAAAATACGAACAATAGTGGAATCACACACATCACTGCCAAAATCAAAAATACGATATTGAACACGATATTGGTGGATTTTTTAATTTGGTTCAATGACTGACCACTTTCTTCTTTTGCCACACGAGCACCCCCTTATTAGATAATTCTGTTTTCGTTGTCTAATTTACTCACAACCCAGTTTGCCAGCAAGATTGTTCCGCAACTACAAATCGCTTGGAAGAATGAAGCAGCGGCTGTCTGTCCAATCGGTGCTGTTGACTGAATCGCATTGTAAATATAAGTATCAAAAGTCGATACTGTCGTGTACAATGATGCTGGAATACGTCCAGTTACTTGATAGAACAAACCGAAATCTGAGTTGAAAATCTTACCGCAATCCAGAATCAACATCATGATAAACACTGGTTTGATCGCCGGCAGCGTAATATGCCTAGCCTGTTGTTTCTTTGTGGCACCATCCATTACCGCCGCCTCGTAAAGTGAGGGGTCGATTCCTGTGATACTTGCCAAGTAGAGTACCATTCCGTATCCCATACCTTTCCATGTATTTAGGAAAATCAGTATAAATGGCCAGTATTTTGGTTCCTGATACCACATAATACGCTCTCCGCCAAGAGAAGTAATAATTCCGTTAATGTATCCTCTCTCTGGTGTCAGCAGCGCATATACGAAGTAACTGACAACAACCCATGACATAAAATAAGGTAAAAACATCATGGTTTGATAAACCTTAGAACCTTTTTTGTTGCGCATACTGCTGAGCATCAGCGCACCCCCTACTGCAACGCTCGCACTGATAATGATAAATGCGATATTGTAAAGTATGGTGTTCCGCAACAGCATTGTAAATGAATTGGAAGTAAAGAAATACTTAAAATTTCCAAATCCTGCCCATTCACTGTGCAGCAAGTTGTAGAGAAAACCATGTCCACCTGGTTGCAGCTTATAATTCTTAAATGCGATGATAACACCAAACATTGGTAAGTATGAAAATACTAAAAACCAGATTAATGTCGGCAAAGACAGTACAAATAACTCTGTATCGTCACGCGACCATCGCTTCCACCAAGGCTTACCACTTATCCTCCCTCCATCAGTCGTCTTGCGATTTCCCATTTGTAGTACCTCCTTTTATTAATTTTTGTTAACGTTATATTAACATTTATAAATCATTGTGTCAACAAATTTTAGCATTTTCATTATTTTATCCAATTTTCAATCTCATATTTTGTAAAAACTTACTTATTTTATTTTACAGCCGTAAATATTCTAAGCATTCTGCACAATTACATCTATTAACATTAACTAATAAAGCCTATAAATTACATAATTTGTTTTGTCATAGCTCTATAAAATATGCCAACTTTTTCTTAATATACTACAAAAGTATCGTCGTTTTGTACATGTCCATATTTGACAGATCTATTTATTTCATGTCGAAGCATACGTTTTGACGAAAAATTGCAAAAATATCATAACAATTCATCAAATTTTATCTACTCCTTAACATTTGTAAACTAATCAATTGTATTTTCAATTCTATTATGTTATAATAATGCTAGATTATATTCTGCACAGACAGATTTACATTTCTCCTGTCAGTGTCAAGTTTACAAATGTATAGAACGAATAAAAAGTTTCTATCAATGTACCTTTATATAATAATAGAAACGTTGACAGAAAGGAAGATTTTATTTATGGAAAAAATTACAATGAAAGACATTGCAGATGCTCTCAATATATCCAGAGTCACAGTCAGCAAAGCATTTAACAATCAAGCAGGCGTCTCAGACTCTCTCCGAGATTTAATCTTCGCAAAGGCAAAAGAACTTGGATATGCTAAAATTCCCTATCAGGTCAGAGAACAGCCTCAGGAAGAACAACGCACAATCTCATTGATTGTATCAAGACCAGACTCTGCCCAATTCTGGACCAACATTATCCACCGCATGGCACAGGAACTTGCCAATTACAATGTAAACTTGCTCTACACTTATGTTCCTTCTGTTTACACGGGAGCTTTCTGTCTGCCCTCTGTCCTTTTAAATGGGAATGTTGATGGTGTTGTTGTGCTAAATGTATACGATCCAGAAATTCTAAATATGGTGAATGAACTCTCCGTTCCAAAAGTGTTTCTGGACACAATTCCCACACTGACAGACGGTCAACTCAACGGCGATTTGGTTTTAATTGAAGGTTTCCGCACAGAAGCTAAAATCACAGATATATTAATACAGAATGGACATACTGAAATCGGGTTTTTAGGAGATATTGATTATGCAATGACTAACAAGGAACGTTATCTTGGCTACTGTGACTGTATGAATAAACATGAACTTGTTGTCCGATCAGAGTACTGCCTAACCGGACGCATTGATATCTTCTCTTATGACAAAAAACTACATACTTTTCTGGATGAGCTAAAAACTTGGCCCAGCGCTTTTGTATGTGCCAGTGACTATGTCGCCAACTTCGTACAAGCCTATCTTGATAATAATTCCTATCGTCTGCCGCACCCCGTTGTGCTGACTGGCTTTGATAACACTGGAGAGTACACCAATGTTGCAGGACGCATTATCACCGCAAATGTCCCGACTGCTCTTCTTGGCAAACGACTTGCTCTGCAACTGCTGTTTCGTTCTGAACACCCAGAAGCACCACAGGAGTTAACTTTTGTAAAGCCTTCCATTATCATACCGCATATCAAACAATAATATGCGCAAACAGGGCTGGAAAATTTATTTACATTTTCCAGCCCTGTTCATTTAACCAACAATAAATGATAGCACACCCATATCATTCTCCTGAAGTTTTTGCAGATTTTCTTTTAAAGAACTCTCTTGCAATTCTAATGCATATCGAAATTCTCCAAATCCAGACAGATCCATCTTGAAATTTGTCTCCCATGTATTATTCATAATCCAACTGTACACCGGTCGGTGATTATTCTGTTCTTTATTATCACACAATAGAATCGGATGATGCTGCATCTGTCCCATATAAATTAGCGGTGTATCAAAAGAATTGATCAATATCCCTTGTGTTCCTTTTTGATAGAGTAATCCTTGGTCTGTCATATAATATTCCATGTTGCTGCCTGGAAGCTGGTCAATCCCTGGGCGCATCGCCACACCACCATTGTAAATATAAAGTGCACTATCTGGCAGATTCAAACCAAGCGGCAGATAAACACTTTCGATATCCTCACTTAACGTTTTGGCTATGCGATAGGTAAACTCCAATCGCGGTAACTGCTTATACATTTTAATAATGACACTATTATGATATGTTCCTTCCATTTCAAATATCAATTCTACTCTGTCAAATATCGATCCGTGGTCTAAAATCCTAATCTCCTGCAAAACTCCCTGATGCTGCGTTGCATGAAGACCCCTGATATTACGTCCTAACAGACGGCGTTCCTCATAAATCCCATTGCGAATCTTTGTGCATTCATAAAGCGGTGTGAAAAACTTTTCAAATCCTTCTTTTAACAGTTCTGTTCCATCTTTTTTGTTCTGAAAAGATACCACGCCTTGCCCAATCCGATATTGAATGCAAAACCATTCATTCTCTAAACGATAAGGAAGTTGATACGATTCCTGATCATAATTATTAACAATATCACGCACGCGCTCTGCACCTACCCAAGCTGTACGCGTATAAAGATTATGTGGCGACGCTGCTTGCTCCTCATAGATAAAAATTCGCTCCTTCATCGGCTCAAATTCCGCAATAAAACTTATTAAAACTCCTCTTGGGTGAGCAGAAATCTGTACTGGCACTGTCTTTCCTGTCTTTGTATCTGTCACTTTCACCGCAGGCAGAGAGAGGGTTTCTATATAAAACTCCACTGGAAACACACCTTTTTGACTACTTAGAGAAACCGCCTTCACCTTTCCTTTGGTATTATAATAGCGCAGAATATCACCCATCAAATGACATTGTTCACTCTTGCGCATCGCGTTCGCCTCATGTGTCTTCGAGGCATAACTGGTCTTGCGAACATCCAAATTCGTCACCATTGTATCATATGGATTGGTGATAGTAGCTGAGTGCCCCCAAGTATGTTCTGCGTAAAGCAGTGCATTCTCCTCTCCTACTTCCCGTAACTTTTCATTACAATAATTTGTCTTTTTCTCCAATCTATCACAAATATGCGCAAGGCGCAGCCCTTCTTTATAGTGCTTTACTGCAAATGGAGTGCTGCCTACTCCATTTCCCCACCAATCATTCATACTACCTCGATATACAGGCGCATCTGCCACTTTTTCTCGAATCAGCATATACAACTCCTGCAAAGTTACCATGCGGAGTATCTCCTCCTCGCCAAAACGTTGATTAAACGCGTTTATTGTGGTGATAATATCCAGATTTGCCGGTGCATTGTCAGAAAATACGCCGCTGACACTTGTAATATAGAAGTCATAAGGATATCCGCTTCCCTCATATTCTGCAATGCTATCACTCAACTTGTTATGCAAGGCTTCCAGCGCAGTGCTATCAGTATTTTTTCCAAAATAACTTTCTGTCATAAAATTTATATTTTTATTAAACACTATACCCAAAGCATTTCCTAAATTATAGTGCTCTCCACTCCACACCAGAATTTTATCTTTATTTTCATTTTCCCAAAAATAAGGTATCTGATTCTGATATAATGGATACATTCCATGATGTGTATGTATATTCGTAAATAAAAACTCAATGCCATTTTTTATCAACACATCTCGTGCTCCCATGGATATTCCATTGATATCCGCATTCATTGCCGTCTTTATAGAAATATTCTTCGCCTGAAACATCTCCTGCATTTTTGCAGTTTTGTGATCAAGCATATTCACATCCACCAAATCATTGAAATTCAAATACGTAGCAGAAATACCTATATTTCCTTTTTTCACTAACTCAAAAAAGTCTGTCTTTTCCTGCTCCTTAGCAGTCTTTAAAAACTGTTCCACACAATAATAAGTTTCACAGTTCCACTTAAAGTCCTGCGCAGGAGTATTATTCTCATATCCATCTTTAATGGTTGCTATCACATCACGGATATTATTCACCTGATTGTAAATAATCTGTTCCTGTAAGTCTGTATATCCCACATCTGTGTGTGAATGATGTACAATGTATACCTCTTTAATCTGCTTTCCCATAATTATTCCTCACTTTCTTTAAACCATATTGATATCTACAACTCTCATAAAAATTATTCAATTACAAATTGTCCTGTTAAAAGCACATTTGCAGCATTATCCCCCACCATAACTTGAAAACTTCCTGGTTCTACATGCCATTCAAATTTCTGATTCAATGTGCGCATCTGTCGATATCCAATTGCAATCTTTACTTGACAGCGCTCGCTTGGCTGTAATGCAACCTTCATAAATCCTGCTAGTTCTTTCATTGGTTTTACGGTACTTGACACCATATCCCGCAAATACACCTGTGCTGTCTCCTCACCGAAACAATCTCCAGTGTTTGTAACAGTAAAAGACACTTGTACTTGTGCGCCTTTTTCCACTTCCTGGGCAGAAATTTTATCTTCTTCTATTTGCAAGTCACTGTAGGCAAATGTTGTGTAAGTTAATCCACAGCCAAATGGATACAGCGGATTCCAATCCATCTCCACGTAACGTACACCCCCACCTGGCAGACGATTGTAATTGCAAGGCACTTGTCCTACCGATTTTGGAAAAGACATTGGCAATCTTCCTGATGGCGCTGTCTTTCCAAACAGAATTTCCCCAATTGCCAGTCCTCCTTTTTCTCCTGGAAACCAACATTCCAGAATCGCTGAAATATTTTCCTGCTCCCATGTCAAAGACAATGGTCTGCCATTTTGCAGCACCAACACTATAGGTTTTCCAACAGCAGCAACTTCCTTTAGAAAGTCTAGTTGTTTTCCAGGAAGTTTTAAATCAGTCCGGTCAAAATTCTCACCGCTCGTCTCCACATTGTCGCCTAGACAAACTACCGCCACATCTGCTTTTCTCACCAGTTCTAACGCTGGATTCCAATTTTCTCTACCTTTATTGTAGCCCAAAAGAACCCTTGCACCTCTGGCATCATTACAAAATTCCAGCCGAATTTCATATTCTCTGTCAGCCTCAAAGATAAAATCTACTATTCGATCACTCGCTTTATCACCACTGCGACCTTGATTCCAGCCATCTGCCACCAATTTTTTATCCACATACAAGCGCATACTGTCCTGTCCAGGAATTGCAATACAACCTGTAAAATTTTCTGGAACCTTTAATTTTCCTGTCCACACAACCGAAAAACAATCCGCTTGCAAATCAGGATGCGGTTTTGCATAAATCCAATTAAAGCGAATAGCAGGATCATTGCATACTACAACTGGCTCTCCTTGCATCTCCCAGCCATTATAATAATGCCCTGTCAATCCTGAATTTCCGTCGTCATCTATAAGCCATGCAGAAGGAAACGGCTGAATACTCTCACCGAGATAACTACAGCCTTTTTCGTAGAGTATTGTCCTTCCATCTCCCGCGAAATGTCTGATTCCTTCAACTACCGTCACCATATGGAACTTGTCAAAATCCGTACAGTAATCACCCAGAACAGGCGTATCCGCTCCTGGTCCCACCACCGCAATTGTCCGATATTCTTCCGACAGAGGCAGTAATTTCCGCTCATTCTTTAGAAGACAAATCGATTTTCTTGCAATCTCCAGTGCAAGATTTTGATGCGCCTCACAGTTTGCTATTTTTTCATATAAAGATATATCCACATAAGGATTCTCAAAAAGTCCCAATGAAAACTTTAATTTTAATACCCGACTGCAGGCAGTATCCAACACTTCCTCTGCCATCTGTCCACTCTCAATCAAATAATGGATTCCTTGTGCCCACTCCTCATGCGTAAAGTCATATAACTGTAAATCTACACCTGCTTCCATGCCCTGCCGAATCGCATCAGGCTTATCTTTCGCTGTGTAATGACTCCCATAAAGTCTGGATACTGCTGTCATATCAGATCGTACAAAACCAGGCATATGAAATTGACCACGCAAAACTTCTGTCAGCAGTTCCCGATCAGACGCCACAGGTGTACCGTCAATCGCATTGTAAGAACACATCGTATTCCACGCGCCTCCTTTAACGAAAGCTTCTTCAAACACTGGCAAGCACCACGCAAAAACGTCGTGTCGTCCCATAGCAGAAGGTGCACAGTTTAATCCCGCTACAGGTGTTCCATACCCAACATAATGTTTTGGTTCCGCCGCTACTGTATCTGGATTTTTCAAATCCTCTCCCTGCATACCTTTTACAATCTCACGCGCAAATTCCCCACACAGATATGTATCCTCTCCAAACGATTCCTCCACTCTGCCATAGCGCGGATCTCTTGTCAAGTCCATCACTGGACTAAAGGTTTCATGCACGCCATACGCCCGCGCCTCCGCAGCGATTGCATGTCCCATCCGCCTTCCTAATTCTGGCTCAAATGTCCCTGCAAGTCCGATTTGTTGCGGAAAACAAGTAGCATATCGGTCAAACATTCCATGCAGTGCCTCCTCGCTAAACAGAAACGGAATCCCCAACCTTGTCTTTTCCACGGCATATTTTTGCAACTCATTTGCCAACTTTGGAGATGCTCCTCTAAGCTGTATGCTGCCGACACTCATTCCCTGTGTTGATTTCTCCAATACCTCCCATTGAATCTCATCCACCCTGCCTTCCGCGGTTTTGGTGCTAAAATCATTGGTATAAAATTGATCTGTCTGTTTGATCTTCTCATCCAGCGTCATCCGCGCAAGCAAGTCTGCCACTCGCTCTTCAATAGACAATGCAGCATCCTTATATTTTTCCATAGTTAACTGACTCCTTTTTTAATGTCTTTTTAAAACTGTTCTAATTTGTTCCTCACTCGCAATCATACAAAAATCCTGCCAAAAAGTCAATAGGAAATGTATATACATTTTTTTAATTTTAAAATTTGTATATACATATTTACTTTTTAAATTTATTGTTATATAATAGGTGAGGCATAGTATTGTATACAACTTGCATCATTCCAGAACTATTTAATTAAAGAAAGGATTGATATAATGCAACCACAGTATATTCAGATTGCAGAACAGCTTCGCCACCAGATTGCCAGCGGCGAATATCCCATTGGAACCAAAATTCCAACGGAAAACAAACTGGCGCAATCGCTAGGAGTAAGCCGCCCTACAGTGCGCCATGCATTGGATTTACTCACTGCGGAAGAACGATTGGTACGTGTAAAAGGCAGCGGTACATTTGTGGCACAGCCAAAGTTAGTCCATGAATCCACCAGTTTTGTCACCAGCTATCGAGAAGAAAGCCGAAAAAAGAATCGTATTCTACACACACAAGTAATCTGTCTTCAAACAGAAAAAGCTGGAGAGCGAATTGGTGCCGCCTTAAAAATAAACTCGTTCGATATTGTAACGCACTTGACAAGAATACGTCATCTGGAAAATATGTATAACAATGCACCTGTTGTATATACAACTGTATATGTGCCATTAAACCTCTTTCCAGAAATGCCCCAGTTGGATTTTACAGATATTTCTTTCTATGATGCATTAGACAGTAAGGAATTATCTGTCGTCCATGCTTCTCGCAAGCTGGAAATTGTCATGCCCCCTGCCAAGGTTGCAGCAAGTCTTGGCATTACGCCTTTTGAACCGACAGCATATATCACTTCCATAGGCTACACAAAAGACAAACTTGTAGTGGAATACACAGAGAGTTACTATCCGGCAAGCCGAAGCAGCTTTCAAATAGAAATTAACCACTAAATTACGAATACCATTAAAACTGGAGGAATTATTATGAGTACCAAAAAAACATTTCGACGCTTTCCTTCTATTAAAATAGACGGATATGACAATGCAGTTGCTACTGACTACAACTCCATTTGCTCCCAAATATCTATGCTCTGCAAAAAAAATGTCAAAACGGTTATTGTGGTAGAATGCTATCCTGGTGTAGATCAGACTGAGTTAAAGATGTTATTCTCCCCGCTTGAAATCAATGCCTTCATCCATAGTGATGATCTTGCATTGCCACCCGCAGAAATTGATGCACAAATTAAACGAGAGCTGACAGATGACCCTGTTTTTGGCATTATGACAACACATCGATTAGAAGAATTTTATCCAGCAGAAAACCTTGAGGAAGCCCGCCACAAAATCGACGATATTCAACGCGGAATTGTGTTGGTCTACGGAGTGGGCGCTTCTCTTGTCTGCGAGGGAGATATCCTTATTTTGGCAGATATTACACGCTGGGAAATCCAGCTTCGTTATCGGCGTGGACTGTCCAACTGGCGGACAACACATACAGATCTTCCGCGCAGTGAAAAATATAAGAGAGGCTTTTTTGCCGAATGGCGCTGGGCAGACCGCATCAAAGACAAAATACTTCCCAAAATAGACTTTTATTTAGACATGACAACACAGAAAACACCTGCAATGGTTTCTGGTAATGCTTACCGTGATGCTTTGGAACAAGTAGCAAATCAGCCTTTTCGCATGGTACCCTACTTTGATCCGGGTGTTTGGGGTGGCAACTGGATGAAAACACATTTTGACCTTCCAGAAAATGGCAGCAACTATGCATGGAGCTTTGACGGAGTCCCAGAAGAAAACAGTCTGCTATTAGATTTTGGCGGAAAGATGATTCAAACACCAGCTCTGAATCTGGTCTATTCTCACCCTCAAAAACTGCTTGGCGACCGAGTTCACGCGCGCTTTGGCAAAGAGTTCCCCATTCGGTTTGATATGCTGGACACTATGAATGGGCAAAATCTGTCCTTGCAGGTACATCCTCTGACAGAATATATTCAACAAAATTTTCACATGCACTACACACAAGATGAGAGCTATTATCTACTAGATGCACAGGACGACGCATGTGTATATTTAGGAGTTCGTACAGGAACCGACCCTGATGAAATGGTACATGCATTAAAAGAGGCACAGACAGAAGGCAAACCTTTTGCAGCAGAAAAATATATCAATCGCATCCCTGTGCAAAAACATGACCACCTATTGATACCTGCTGGAACTGTCCACTGTTCCGGCGCCAACACTATGGTGCTGGAAGTCAGTGCCACTCCCTATATTTTCACCTTCAAACTGTGGGACTGGGGGCGGCTTGATCTCGATGGCACTCCCCGTCCAATCCATATCGATCATGGCGCCGCAAATATCCAATGGCATCGCAATACAGAGTGGGTACAAGAAAATCTTATCAATGCTATTACCTTCATACATCAAAGCGAACAGGGCATTGTTGAACGTACTGGATTGCACGAACGGGAATTTCTGGATACCTATCGCGTCAGTACATCTACAGAACTTCCAATTCACAGAAATGGCAGCGTCCATATGCTCAATTTGGTGGAAGGTGAATGTGCCACACTTATTAGTGAGGAGGGTCGTTTCACTCCTATGGAATTACACTATGCGGAAACATGTATCGTACCCGAAGCCGCGGGAGCATATCGTATTCATTCTATTGACGGAACTTGCGTGCGTGTTCTCATTGCCTGTGTGCGCGGCTAATTTGGTTGTAAAAAATGTTGTTTTCAAGGAGGTGCTCTTATGCCAAAAAGTCATAGAAAAACAATTACAATCCTTTTCTCTGTTGGTGTTGTATTTCTTCTTTGTGCCTGCCAGACCGACACTGTAAGAAAACCTTCCACGCAGGAATCATTAGAATCGGCTTCCATAGAACAAGACACAACGGAACAGACTTCTATAATTGTTTCAGATGTTGCAGAACAAATTGCTGTATATGCAGGTCCAGGTACAGATTATCTTTCTCTGGAAACGATTGATAAAGATATTATAGAAAAAGCAATTAAAATTGAGTCCGATTGGGTAGAGATTGAATATGAAGGAAAAAGAGGATATGTTCCACAAAAAGATATTCCTGAATTATGCACAGATGATATCATTCGGATTGTCGATAGTATGGATGAGAACACGCAGCCCTATCCAGTCTATGAAAAAGTTAATACAAAAGTAGCTTTATTAAATGAAACGATGATATATAATGAGCCCCATAAAAATAGTTCCTCTGAGCTCCTAGATGCTGGTGAAACAGTCACTCTTATTTTTCCAGAAATATCTCCAATTGAAATGTATATGCAGATTGAGCTTAACCAAAACGGCACAAAAAGACGATGCTACGCATCTGTGTTAGAATTGCTGTCCATGAAACACCCACTGCTTAATTTTGACAGTGTAAAAGATACAAATGCTATTATTTCTTATGATGGTACTGCCTACTACTCTTCTTCTGGAGAAGTTGGTAGTACGCAAGATGACTGGAAAAAAACAAAAGAAATTTCTATTGACGAAACCGGATTCCATACACCAGTAAGCATTACTTCTATTGTGAAAAGTTACAATGTAAACGACGCAGCAATGGCTGGAAAATTTGGCTTGCGTATCCCTGAAGATTTACAATTAAAGAACGCCTCCCCCAAAAATGCAGTCCCATCCAACATGGAAAACATTGTCGAATATCTGTTTGAATATAAACTTCCACTAACTCAAGATTCAGAAGATAATCTAAATCTTATGGTTGAACTGCAAACATATCAAAATGAAAACAGGATTGTCCTTAAAGCTGGCGAACCAATAGAATCACTTTTTGAGCAGAAAACAATTTTATTGCGGGAACGCATCGCTCAACAAATGGATTTAGCTGCTGACGAGGCTGCAAAAAACGAAGATACTTTGATAAAGTCAATGTATCCTCGTTTGGAACGAGATGAAACTTATCACATGGAAATAACTTTTTCTGATGAATTAAAAGAGACCGATAAAGGCTATTATTTGGTGATTGACAAAGAACTGCATGTATATGCTCTGCCAATCATTCATGGTACAACATCATTGAGCATCTATTCTGGAGAAACATATGGTGAGAATGCCACGTATGGTGAAAATGCCACATGGGATTTCGCGGCATGTATGATACAGCTTGATGACGAAAGTGCTACATCAATTCTAAAACTTTTAACCGAAAACGGATTTGAAATACAAGGATTTGAGTAGAGGGAAAGCCATTCCCTCTACTCATTTTTTCGTTCAAATAATGCACTGACTTCCATTTTATCCACGATTCCCTGCGCATCCACTCCTGGATGCGTCACATAGATACGACATATCTGTTCCACAAACCCACTGTCAACATGCAGCTTTTTTGCAATCTGTCCTATCTTGCGTCCTGCTCGCATCTCCCGAATAATAGTCTCCACTGTTGCCTTTAATTTTCCCTCTTTCACTCCTATAAGTGATTCGCTATCTCTGTTTTTCTCTGTCAGATCTATTTTTTTCACTTGCCAGTTTCCGCTTTCCTCTTCAATTTCCAAAATTGCCATTGTCACTGGCAATCGAAATCGTCTTGGACCACAACTACCTGGATTTAAACAAAGCACACCATCTATGGTCTTTTCCTCATACTTGTGCGAATGCCCATAAATAAACAAGTCAATTCCATTGAAATCCTTTTTTCTATGCTGTTTATCGTGCACCATATAAATCCGCACACCATACAATGTCATTTCAAGTTCCTTCTCAATGTTCTTTGCCCACGCCTTGTCATTATTTCCCCGCACTACATAGACTGGCGCAATCTCCTTTAATGTATCTAATATCTGTGGACTGCTCAGATCTCCGCCATGAAAAATCGCCTCACAAGTTTTTAAGATTTCCAAAACTTCCGGCCACAGCATTTCATGTGTATCTGAGATAATTGCAATTTTATGTACTTTCATAAAGGAACTTCCTTTCTATATAAATCACTGGCTTAATCATAGTCTTATCATAACGAGGAATACAATAAAATGCAAGAACTACACTTCAATTTCTTTTATACATACTCTTGTTCCCATGCGACTTAAAAGCTCATTGGTAATACTCTCTGCATTTTCCGCCACAGTGGACGCAACAATTTCCTTATTGCCGTCTCTACCAATCAGCGTTGCAATCATACCGACAGAAATATCAGCAAGTTCCGTAATGTCTACTGCAAGCTGGTCCATACAAATCCGACCAATAATTGGTGCTGGTTGCCCATTAATAAGCACATACTGTGCTTTTCCAGACAACGCTCTTGGATATCCGTCTGCATAACCAATTGATACTATGGCAATACGGCAATCCTTGTCCGCCACAAAAGTCCTGCCATAACCCACGCTGTCTCCTTCTCGAACTTTCCGAATTAAGATAATCTGTGCTTTGAGTGCAAGCACAGGTTTTAAATCTAGTTGCAATTTCGTCTGTGCATTTGGTGTGCTCAACACGCCATATAAAGAGATACCAACCCTGACATAATTACATTTAAGTTCTGGATAATTTAACAGTCCATAGCTACTTTGAATATGAATTTTGGGAATGTGTATTTCCTGTTCTTTTAATCTATTTATAATCTTATAAAATATTGCAATCTGCCGCTTTGTAAAAAGAATATCCTCCTGCGCAAGACTGTCCGCCACACACAAATGTGTGTAAATGCCAGTTATTTTAAGATGTTTCATTGAAAATACATTGACGATATTTCGCAGCTCTCTCCCAATGTTCTTATCAGTACACACGTCAAACCCCAATCGGTGCATTCCAGTGTCCAATTTCATATGTGCCTTAATTCTGCCTCCTTGTGCATTTAACCTATATGCATAGTTATAGTCAACTAATGTCTGAGTCAAATTATACTTTTGCAGTACTTTTGCCTGTTCTGGCGGTGTATATCCCAATATCAAAATTTCCCCTTGAATACCATATTTGCGCAACGCAATCCCTTCGTCAGCCGTCGCTACTGCAAACGCCCCGACGCCCATTTTATCCAAGTGTGTTGCAATCTCATATATTCCATGCCCGTATGCCTGCGCCTTTACAACTGCCATCAGCTCGCATTTAGGAGGCATTGCCTCGCACAATACCTTTACATTGTGTGTCAAATTCCCCAGATTGATTTCAATATAAGCCCTGTCTATCTCTGTGTCATGTTTTTTCTTTTTATTGCTAAATCGTCTCCACAATGCCACTACCGCCACACTAAACATAATTGACATCAAAACGACTACAAGAAAATGTATTGCACTGTTCTCTATGAGAAGCGTTTGTATATGCAATACTTTTGCGACAAGCCGAACCAACACAATTATCAGCGGATGAATCATATAAATCAAAAGTGAGATATCCCGCATCCAGACATGACGCTTTCCTCGAAAATATAATAATGCTTGAAACAAAAAGTACATGCATGGAACCAGAAAAAAATACATGCTGTCGTGGCGCTGCAAATGAAACTGGTGTAAAATAAGTCCCTCAACTAACATAAGCAACATCATAAGTCCAAACAATACCCATGCCATTATCTGGCTAAAATGTATCTTGCTATCCGCGATCCATCCACCCAGCACGAAAAAGATTGGCGCGAAAAATATACCATTTCTAGTGTAATCTGATACTTGAAATAAAAGTGTATAAAATCCATTTAAAACAGTATTACTTTCAATTATCCCATAGTAACTATCCCCAAATAAACCTACAAAATAAAGTACTGCTGCCACTGTAAACGCTCTATTATATTCCAGTCTTCTCACCAGATACCATGCAATCCCTCCACCGATCAACGAGGCAGGCAAATACCATAAATGATACATTGTCCCATCAAACACAATATCTTTTATTATATTTGGCAGCAAATTTTCTGCCTGAAAATATCCATTGTATAAATTAATAGGAATGTAAAACACAATTGCTGCACCGTAAATCCACACTGTCTTTTTGGCAAACATTCCCAATTTTTTTGTGCTATATTGATATCTGGAAATCAGAAAGAAACCTGATGTCATAAAAAAGAATGGAACTGCTACGCGTGCGATCACACGCGTTAGAACAAAATCTGCCCACGCGCTATATGAACCGAACGGCGATGTATGAATCGCAATAATAAGAATCGCTGCAATCACTCGAAACAGATCAATTCCTATGTAACTTTTGTTTGCTGTCCTCATGACTTGTCCTTTCTATCTCGTTATCTTTTGTCAAATTCCCAATACATCTGTCGCTTGACTTTTATAATCACACAGGGAATATCGTATACTATTCAAATGCCTGCCCAATAATTTTGTTCACAATCTCAGCAAAACCATAACCCGCCGCCCGCATCATTCCCGGATAACGACTGTGTTCTGTAAAACCTGGTATCGTATTGACCTCATTAAAAACAATCTCTCCCTCTAATGTCACAAACATATCCACCCGCGCAAATCCCGCACAGTCCAATGCATGATAGATTCGCTTTGCAGCCTCTTTTATCTCCTGTGCCTTTTCTGTTGAAATTCTAGCAGGAACATGAATTGCAGAAGTTTTTAATGTATACTTCTCTGTAAAATCAAAAAATCCATCACTGCTATTTGCCTCGTTCAGCTCAATTTCATCAATTTCTCCAACAAGCAAACTGTCACACCCACACACAGCACAACCCACCTCAAAACCGTCAATCGCTTCCTCCAAAATGACACGATTATCATATCGGAATGCAAACGCAATGGCTTGCGGTAGCTGTTCCATAGTGACCACTTTTGTAATGCCAAAGGAAGAACCAGCTTTAACTGGCTTTACAAATACTGGAAATCCAATATTTTTTACAAAATCACACGCCTTATTAACTGCCGTGTTATCCATCAATACGATTGCGCGTGGCACACGCACCCCCGACAACTCTGCCAATCGATGTGCTCTGTCCTTGTCCATACACAATGCCGAGGACAGTGTTCCGCAACCAATCAGCGGAATCCCCGCAAGCTCTACAATGCCCTGAACAGTCCCATCCTCCCCATTTCGTCCATGCAGCACTGGAAAAACAGCATCTACAGAAATGGTTTCTATCTTTATTTCATTATTTTTCTCATGTAATACGATTAACCGATGCCAATTTCTATCTGGCGAAAGCACCACAGGCGTACAATCCATCTCGTTACACCAAGTATCATTTTGAATCTTATCTGTTTCCCCAGAAAAATAAAACCATTTTCCTTCCTGCGTGATGCCAACTGTTATCGGATTATACTTTTCTCTGTCCATGTTGCAAATTACTGCATACGCAGACTGCAAAGACACAGCATACTCTGACGACGCACCACCAAAAATAATTACAATATTTTTTATGTTTTCCATTTTCTGTCACTCCCCTACTCACCGCGCCGGACGCGAGCAGCTTTCACTACATATTTCCTCTCCGCGTCCGTGTGTATAAAAAAGAAACCTGTCTTGATACTAAAATTGTATCAAAACAGGTTTCTTAATGTTTTTCATTTTCCTATCGCCTTTATAAAATTTTTCTCCCGAAAATCTTACATTTTTCTTACGATTTTAATCCAGTGGAAGTATTACAATAAAAATCGTATTCTCATTTGCGCTCGCCGCCGTAATCGTTCCTCCATGCAATTCCACAATTTCTTTTGCGATAGCGAGCCCCAATCCCGCGCCACCTGTCACCGACGAGCGCGATGCATCCACTCTATAGAATTGTTCAAAAATATGTTCCAATTTGTCTTGTGGAATTGTTTTTCCCTGATTTTTGAGTACGACCTTTACTTGATTTCCTTCCGTCTGTGCATATAAGGAAATTTCTGTTCCTGTGTAACTGTAGTTCGCTGCGTTTCGTATCAGATTATCAAAAGCACGCGCCAGCTTATCCACGTCTCCCACCAGTGTAATATCCGGCGCAATTTCCAACTTCCATACAAGCCCCCGCTCCGCCAAAATGGGACGAAATTCACTTGCAAGCTGTTCCAACATACGACTGAAATAAATTTGCTCTTTATCAAGTACCAACGTCGTCAAATTAAAGCGTGTGATATCAAAAAACTCATTAATCAACTCTTCCAGCCGCTCTGCTTTTTCCAGCGCAATATCCGTATAACGACAGCGCAGTTCCTGTGAAATCTGTGGTTCCTCTCGAAGTAGTGTCAGATATCCGATAACACTTGTAAGTGGCGTTTTAAGATCATGTGCCAGATAGACAATCAAATCATTTTTTCGCTGCTCTGCAAGAAGTGCTTCACTTTTTCGCTTTTCTAAGGTATGCTTAATCGAATTAATTTTTCGCTCTGTCACAGCAAGTTCCTGTGGCAGAATTACATCACTCGTATTTTCCATAACAAGCGCATCAATACCGCGATTAATTTCCTTAAAATACTTAATAAAACTGTTGAGATAAATCATCTGAGCGGCCATAAACAGAAGCAAAATGCCACCCATAAAATACCATTCCATGTAATTTCGCACCACACGCTGATATGTCTCCAAAGCTTTGTGATATGCATCCTTTTGGCCAATATAAATAAAACGGCGCAGAAATTCTACTGCAAAATCTGCAAACCGTCCAAAAAAAACAAAATCATACAATGCATAAATACCGACAATAGAAAGAAACATTGTGATAACCGAAACCAGAAAAAGCTTGGTCTTTAGTTGTTGGTAACTGTTGTCCTTTCTTTTTTTTCGCTCTCTCCATCTCGTAAACTGAAACTGCCTACTCAATCGTATACCCCACTCCCCAGATTGTTTTAATATATTTGGGACGCCGCGCAGGTTCTTTCATCTTCTCGCGCAGCCTAGCAATGTGTGTCATAACCGTATTGTTATTGTCAAGATATTTTTCACCCCAGACTGTCTCAAATAATTCCTCCGAAGAAACGACTGTACCACGCCTGTTACACAAATACCACAATATCTCAAATTCAATTGGCGTCAGTGTCAGGATTTTACCGTTTAGCATACATTTATGATTCTCCTTTGAAATATGCAATCCTCTAATATCCATCTCTTTTTGTGCCGCCGTTGTTCCCTTTCCAAGATTGTATCTGGTATAACGTCGTAGCTGCGTTTTGACTCTTGCCATTACCTCAAGCGGATTAAATGGTTTTGTGATATAGTCATCGGCGCCGAGCGTTAACCCCATAATCTTATCTCCATCCTCAACCTTAGCAGTAAGCATAATGACTGGATAAAAAAATTTTTCACGAATTTTCTGACAAATATGATAACCATCAATGTCTGGCAGCATGATATCCAATATCGCCAGATCAAGTTCGTTTTCTTCAATACAGTTCAACGCTTCCGTGCCATTATAAAATTTATAGACGGTATATCCGTCATTCTTTAGATAGACTTCTATCAAATCAGCGATTTCTTTCTCATCGTCAACCACTAAAATCCTAGCGCCCACAATACCGCCCCCAAATGTATGATCATTTTTCGCTTTGACATTTATTCTATCATGATTGATACCATGTTACAAGGCAGGATTTTATATGTCCATTAATTAGCCTATATTCACCTCCAAATCCAAAAGTATTCGCTTAAACAATTCTCTAGCGACGCACCCATTTGCCAAATAAAGTCTTTTTATAATTGCGCAGTTCTTCTTTTGCCCGTGCATTATCTCCTGCTCTTCTTAAAAAATCAACTGCTTTTGGAATATCTGCACTCACCCCTAAACCTCTACCATAAATGTAGCCTAGCATATAAAATGCATTTGTATTATTCCAGTCTACTTGTTCCAGATACATTCTTGCCCTGCCGTAATCCTGAGGGGTACCCCAACCTTCAAAACAACATTCCCCTAAATAAAACACGCCCCACTTGCTGCCTTTCTCATAAGCATAGGAAAACATCTGAAATGCCTTTTCATAATCTTTGGAAACACCTTTGCCCATATAATATGCTTTGCCCATTCGATTATAGCTGTCAATATCCCCAATAGAAATTCCCTTTTGAAAGCATTCCACCGCATAAACTGCATCCTCTGTTGTGCCAATTCCTTCAAAGTAACAACGTCCCACATCAGCCCATGAATCCGGCTGACCGCCTTCAGCCGCCAATTTGTACCAATGTAATGCTTCCTCTTTCCTTCCTGACTCCTCCAGTTCCTCTGCATAAATGCTCTGGTGAAGCGGATGTCCATACTCTGCTCCAATCTTCCATAAATCCTTGGCTTTTTCGGGCTGTGGTAAAATAATATCCTCATCCCCTTTTGTATAGTACTGATTTAAATTATTGGCTGCAAAGTACATTCCACCCCGCAATGCTTTCAAAAACCACTCTTCACACTTAGAAATATTTTGTTTCATAAAAGATTTGAAAGCAATTGGATCGGAAAACGATTGGATATCAATATTTTGGATTCGGATAAAATCCCACCAAAAGTATGTATTACCGACAACATACTGGCAAAATGCATCCCCTGTCTCCGCCAGTTCTAACGCCTCCGCAAATGCCTCTTTCAAATCCGCAAATGGCATTCTAGCTTCTAATTCCGGTGTCAACTCTCCACAGCGGATCGCTACCAACACACCCAATGCACTTCCCTGCTCCACCGATTTATGCATCAGAGCAACTGCACGGTCATCGTCTTCTGGAAAACCATGCCCAACCCATACATATTGATGGCCACACATACACCGCGCTAGGATACAAGTCGCATCTCCATCACCAGCCGCAGAAGCTCTTTCCAAAAGTGCAAGTGCCTCTTTTCCTTTCCCTGTTCTCTCATTGTAGTAAATATCTTGCAGCGCCTGTTTCACCTCTGTACTTAACATTTTCCCCATTGTATACAGCCTCCTTTGTAATGAATAAATATTGTAAAAATGTCTATTGATTTTCTTAATCTAATATTATGCATTGTATAGAACAATACTATTTTATTCCATTTTCTAAACGAATGTCAATATTTGGACAAACAAAACTGTCATATTTTGTTACAGTTCAGCCTCAGGACTTTGCATTTACTGCAAAGTCCGTGAAATAACGTAGTGGTTGAGATGCATCAAGCCA
>ERZ808041.547-NODE-547-length-26760-cov-13.170933_pt1 | contig 26760 bp, 20 predicted proteins | sample MGYA00380192_ERZ808041 | MGnify/ENA primary metagenome ERZ808041 (study PRJEB31490, sample SAMN06133412) | mouse gut metagenome | isolation source: Z1_1 | host: mice | place: China: Chengdu | collected 2015-05 ...
ATTTATGATGATTTGGTGTGAATTGCAACAATTGATGCACACAAAATGCCACAAGGCAGGCATTTTGGCGCTGGCTCTGACACCATGCAGCAAGTGCATGGTGCGGGTGTGAAAAGTAACAATAATAGTGCATAATGAATAAAAAGTGATAGAGAGGAAACAAGGAGATGGCAGATAAGATAATTGGTAAGGTTACCCAGATTATCGGTGCGGTTCTTGATGTTAAGTTCAGTGAGGGACAGCTTCCTGAGCTAAATGATGCAGTAAAGATTACAAGAAGTGACAACACAGAATTGACAATAGAAGTTGCACAGCATCTGGGTGATGATACAGTGAGATGTATCGCCATGGGACCTACAGATGGATTGGTAAGAGGAATGGATGCGGTTTCGACAGGCGCTCCCATTACCGTTCCCGTTGGAGAGGGTACATTGGGACGGATGTTCAATGTACTTGGCGAACCGATAGATAACAAACCTGCTCCTAAGGCGAAGGGATATGAGCCAATCCATAGACCTGCTCCTTCCTTTGAGGAACAGGCAACATCAACAGAAATGCTTGAGACAGGTATCAAGGTCGTTGATTTGCTCTGTCCTTATCAGAGAGGTGGAAAGATAGGGCTGTTTGGCGGTGCCGGCGTGGGCAAAACTGTGTTGATTCAGGAGCTAATCACCAATATTGCAAATGAGCATGACGGCTATTCTGTATTTACAGGTGTAGGGGAACGTACCAGAGAGGGAAACGATCTCTACAATGAAATGACAGAATCTGGTGTTATCAGCAAAACCGCTATGGTATTTGGTCAGATGAATGAGCCGCCTGGGGCTAGAATGAGAGTTGGTTTGACTGGTCTTACAATGGCAGAGTACTTTAGAGATAAAGGTGGAAAGGATGTGCTTCTTTTCATTGACAATATTTTCCGTTTTACACAGGCTGGATCAGAGGTTTCGGCGTTGCTTGGACGTGTGCCTTCTGCTGTAGGTTATCAGCCAACATTACAGACAGAGATGGGCGCATTGCAGGAGCGTATCACTTCTACAAAAAATGGTTCTATTACGTCTGTGCAGGCGGTCTATGTGCCAGCAGATGACTTGACAGACCCTGCACCGGCGACCACCTTTGCACATCTGGACGCAACTACTGTTCTTTCGCGTTCCATTGTGGAACTTGGTATCTATCCAGCGGTAGACCCGTTGGAGTCTACGTCAAGAATCCTTGACCCGCGTATTGTAGGGCAGGAGCATTATGAGGTAGCGCGCGGTGTACAGCAGGTGCTTCAGAAATATAAAGAACTGCAAGATATCATTGCAATTCTGGGTATGGATGAGCTGTCAGAGGAGGATAAGATCACAGTAAATCGTGCAAGAAAGATTCAGCGATTCCTGTCACAGCCGTTCCATGTAGCAGAGCAGTTTACAGGTATGCCAGGAAAGTATGTACCGATTACAGAGACCATCAGAGGCTTTAAGGAGATTATGGAAGGAAAACATGATGATATTCCAGAAGGACATTTCCTAAATGCCGGAACGATAGATGACGTAGTGGCAAGAGCGAAGTAGGAGGTGCCGCTATGGCAGAGAAGTTCAAGCTTACAATTGTGACACCAGACCGTGAATTTTTTAATGAAGAGGCGGATATGGTGGAATTCAATACAACAGAGGGCGAGATTGGCGTCTATGCTGGTCATGCGCCGCTCACAGTTATTGTGAAGCCTGGTATTCTTGCAATTACGCAGGGCGATACTGTGAGAAATGCGGCGCTTCATGCCGGATTCGTTCAGATACTTCCACAGGAGATCACGATACTTGCAGAGATTATTGAGTGGCCCAGTGAGATTGATGAAGCGCGTGCCAATGCTGCAAAGCAGAGAGCGGAGGGACGGCTTGCAGAACACAGCAGCAATACGGATACTGCGAGAGCAGAGGCGGCCCTGATGCGTTCCATCGCACGCATCAATGCCGCAAAGTTAAAATAAGAACAGCGAAAAGACCACTCGCGGGAGTTATCTCAGACAGTGGTCTTTTTCGATTTGAATATTGTTTTTTAGTTGGGAAAGGGGAAAAATTATGAAGAATTATGATGTGACAGCTTTGGGAGAACTGTTGATTGACTTTACAGAAAATGGTGTGAGCAACCAAGGTAATTCGTTATTTGAAGCAAATCCTGGCGGTGCGCCTTGCAATGTCCTTTCAATGCTTTCTCGGTTAGGACATAAGACGGCTTTTATTGGAAAAGTAGGAAAAGACTTTTTTGGAGAGCAGTTAAAAGATGCAATTATAGAGGTAGGAATTAATGCAGATAGCCTATATCAAGATGAGGAGATTCACACAACACTTGCTTTGGTTCATACATATTCTGATGGGGATAGAGATTTTTCGTTTTATCGCAATCCTGGGGCGGATATGATGCTGACAGAGGCAGAGATTCCAGCAGAACAGATACGAGATTCTAAAATATTTCATTTTGGCACACTTTCTATGACACATGAGGGGGTGCGAGCTGCGACAAGGAAAGCAGTTGGAATTGCAAAAGAGGCTGGCGCAGTAATTTCTTTTGATCCAAATCTAAGACCACCACTTTGGAAGTCTCTTGAGGATGCAAAGGAGCAGGTAAAATATGGTTTGGGACACTGTGATGTCTTAAAAATATCGGACAATGAAATTCAATGGTTTACTGGAGAGGAGGATTTTGATGCTGGCATTGAAAAGATCCGCCAGAAGTATCAGATTTCGCTCATTTTGCTCTCTATGGGAAAAGAGGGAAGCCGCGCATATTATAAAGATTTGCGCGTTGAGGTAAAACCTTTTTTGCAGGAAAATACAATTGAGACGACGGGGGCGGGCGATACATTTGGTGCCTGCTGCTTACATTTTGTACTAAAGTATGGACTAGATAATTTTGACAAGTCAAAATTAGTGGAAATGCTTACCTTTGCGAATGCCGCAGCATCGATTATTACAACTCGAAAGGGTGCGTTGCGCGTGATGCCGTCTTTTGCGGAAATTGAAGAATTGATAAAAAGTAAGAAATTGTAGGAAAAAGAAAATATATAATTCCTATTGACATACTAGGAATAAAAGAGTATGATATTCCTATGCCAAAACATACCAAATCAATAGGAATTGAAAGCAGTTTGTATTGTGAGGAGTGCTGCTTTGCGGCTGTGGATGGCGTAATACTTGCGGTAAATTTGATGGCCGTGAGTATAACACAGAAGGAAAAATGCACGGAGGAGATTATTATGAGCAAGAAAAAATATGTAGACAGAGACTTAAAATTTGAGACATTGCAGCTTCATGTAGGGCAGGAGTCCCCAGATCCAGTGACGGACGCAAGAGCAGTTCCAATCTATCAGACATCATCTTTTGTGTTTCGAGATTCCGCTCATGCCGCGGCGCGATTTGCCTTGCAGGACGCGGGGAATATTTATGGTCGGTTGACAAATCCAACGGAGGACGTTTTTGAACAGCGCATGGCAAAGCTTGAGGGCGGTGTGGCAGCACTTGCAACTGCGTCTGGGGCAGCGGCTGTCACCTACACAATTCAAAACCTTGCGCAGAACGGCGGACACATTGTTGCGGCAAAGAACATCTACGGCGGCACATACAATCTTCTTGCACATACGCTTGCTGATTATGGTGTGAAAACAACGTTTGTGGACCCGCTTGACATCGGCAATTTTGAGAAGGCGATTCAGGATAACACAAAAGCATTGTATATAGAAACTCTTGGCAATCCTAACTCGGAGGTTTCGGATATTGAGGCAGTAGCTAATATTGCGCATAATCATAATCTTCCGCTGGTTGTGGACAATACATTTGCGACGCCCTATCTTGTACGTCCTATTGAGTATGGAGCTGATATTGTAGTGCACTCTGCGACCAAATTTATTGGCGGACATGGAACTACCATAGGCGGCATTATTATTGATGCAGGAAAGTTTGATTGGAAGGCGAGCGGAAAGTTTCCACAGTTTACAGAACCCAATGCAAGCTACCACGGTATTCGTTTTGTAGATGCAGCAGGACCAGCGGCGTTTGTCACTAGAATCCGCGCTATTTTATTGCGTGATACGGGAGCTACCCTTTCGCCATTTCATGCATTTATCTTTTTGCAGGGACTTGAGACGCTCTCTCTGCGCGTGGAGCGCCATGTGGAAAATGCATTGAAAGTGGTCAATTACCTATCTAAGCATCCACTGGTGGAAAAAGTAAATCATCCGGCAGTGACAACAGATCCGGAGCAGCAGAGACTTTATAAGAAATACTTTCCAAACGGTGGCGGTTCTATTTTTACATTTGATATTAAAGGTGGCGAACAGAATGCAAAAACATTTATTGACAACCTAGAACTGTTTTCTCTGTTGGCAAATGTGGCAGATGCGAAGTCGCTTGTCATTCACCCCTACTCGACAACTCATGCAGAGTTAAGTGCGCAGGAGAAGGCAGAGCAAGGTATCAAACCAAATACCATTCGCCTTTCTATTGGAATAGAACACATTGACGATATTATTGAAGATTTGGAAGAAGCCTTCAAAGCGGTAGAAAATTTGTGATGGACTACCTCAAGAGTTGGACTAGATGGATATTTAGACAAGGCAGAGTCCTGCGAGTAAACGATTCTTTAAGACTGTAGAAAGGAGTTTTTGCAGCAGTCTTAATAAAGGCTGCTACAATAGAGTAAAATAATGACAATATATAAAGGATTTACAGAATTAATTGGAAAAACACCTCTAGTAGAAGTTATAAATATTGAATATAAGTACGATTTAAAAGCGAAAGTCTTGGTGAAACTTGAATATCGCAATCCTGCGGGCAGCGTGAAGGATAGGGCCGCCTATTATATGATAAAAGAGGCGGAGGAAAGAGGTATTTTAAAGGAGGGTTCTGTTATAATAGAACCTACAAGTGGAAACACTGGCATTGGACTGGCTGCGATTGCAGCAACAAAGGGTTATCGCGCAATCTTTACAATGCCGGAGACTATGAGCGTGGAGCGCAGAAATATTCTGAAAGCATACGGTGCGGAAATTGTTCTCACAGAGGGTACAAAGGGCATGAAGGGCGCTATCGAAAAGGCGGAAGAACTCGCAACAGAAATTAAGGGTGCGTTTATTCCGGCGCAGTTTGAGAATCCGACAAATGCTCAGGCGCACTATGAGACAACGGGACCAGAAATCTGGGAAGATACAGATGGAACTGTCGATATTTTTGTTGCGAGTGTTGGTACTGGCGGCACAATTACAGGCACTGGAAGATTTCTAAAAGGAAAAAATGCAGCGATAAAAGTTGTGGCTGTGGAGCCGTCAGACTCTCCTGTGTTGTCAGGTGGACAGCCAGGCGCACATAAAATACAGGGCATTGGTGCTGGATTTGTTCCAAATGTACTTGATACAAGCATCTATGATGAAATTGTAACTGTGGAGAACGAGCAGGCATTTGAGGCGTCGAAGGAGTTGACAAAAAAGGAGGGCATTCTCACGGGTATTTCTTCGGGAGCAGCGCTTTTTGCGGCGATTGTACTGGCAAAGCGTCCAGAAAATGCAGGCAAAACAATAGTGGCACTTTTGCCGGACAGTGGAGACCGGTATTATTCAACGCCGCTGTTTACGCAGCAATAAGGCTTTCTATATATTTGGTGATTAAAAATCGCCAAATATATAGAAAGCCGGGGGATGCGCACTCGCACGAAAATGTATATGCCGCAAAGCGGCCGTGCTCGGCGCAGATGGCGATAATTAATCGCCATCTATATATAAAGGTTAAGTCAGTTTGAATAACTGGCTTAATTTTTTTTATGCACACGGGCACCCAAAGGAAATATGTCAGCAAAGCTGACGGGTGTCCGCCGCACAGGTTAGGTGAGTATGGAAAAACATTCAGACTTGATTATAGATAAATACAACAAAAATTGCATATCATCTATCTTTAAAATTATTGTAAAAAACAACGAAGTATGTTAGCATTAAAAGAAATAATAGTTATTGAGAAGATCTTGGAACTGTTTAGAAAGGTAGGTTATGTTATGAGAAGAAAAGGAATGAAACTTACACTGCGGCTTGTTCTTGTGGCAGCAGTTCCGTTGATATTGATGTTTGCGGCGGCCGTACTAGGCATCAGGTCATCTTGTAATTCCGTTACGGAGGAGATGGTTCAGCATGAATTGACAACAGCACAGTATGCCTTTGAGACAGCGATTTCCAATATTGCGCAGGGTACATATATGTATACTAATGGAAAATTTTATAAAGGCAAGCGCAATATCAGTGACAATACACAATTTTTTGATAACTTCAGCCAGGAAGTTGACCTTCAAGTGACTATATTTTATGATAATCTTCGTGTTGCGACCAGCCTTATGGATGAGAATGGAAACCGGATGGTAGGGACGGAGGCAGACCCCCAAATTTATGACATGGTAGTTAATCAGGGACAGGATTATTATTCCAACAATGTAATTATTGGTGATAATACATACTATGCAATGTATTGCCCGCTGTATCAGCACAATTCAGAAGAGATTATCGGTATGACTTTTGTGGGACTTGAAAAAGGTCATATCAATGAGATTAATACTACAAACTTTATTAGAAATTCCTTGATACTTATGTTAATTTTTGCTGTCGGAATTGTTGCAACCACTATATCGGTCAGTGTTTTAGTCAAGGCAATCAAGCTAGTTACTTTAAAGCTGAACAGGCTTGCAGATGGAGAGTTGACTGTGACTGTGGAAAACAAACTTCTAAAAAGGGGAGATGAGATTGGGGATATTGCAAACAGCGTGGAGAAGCTAGTGCGCAGCCTATCAGAAATTGTAATGGAAATCAAGGCGACCGCAACAGGGCTAGATGAGATTTCACAAGGTTTTTCTGGCTCTTTTGGAAAAATGGCAAACAATATTGGTAGTGTGGACACTGCCGTGGAGGAAATGGCAACTGGTTCTACGCAACAGGCACAAGATACTTCTGACGTGGGGAGTAAGATTTCCAATATGGGAGATGCTGTTGAGTCAACCGCGCTGAATGCAGAACAACTTGCTGGCAATACAGATAAAATGCGAGACTACAACAGAAGTGTGGAGGATACACTTGTGGAGCTAATTCGCATTAGTGATGAGACCAAAGATGCGTTTGATGTGGTTTATGAACAGACAAATATGACAAATCAATCAGCACAGGATATTCAGTCGGCGGCGGATATTATTACAGATATTGCAGATCAGACCAATCTGCTCTCTCTAAATGCCAGTATAGAGGCGGCGCGCGCAGGAGAACATGGAAAGGGATTTGCGGTTGTAGCAGACGAAATTCGCAAACTTGCTGAACAATCAGCGGAATCTGCAAGTCGAATAACAACCATTATTGCAATGTTGATCACAAATTCCAACACGACTGTTGACACTATGAAACATGTGACGGAGGCTATGGAAAAACAAGGGGAAGAGCTTGGAAGAACACGAACTGTGTTTGGCAGTCTTAATCGGGAGATTGGTGAGGTAAGCGGTGCTGTTGACAATATTAGGGGTGAAATTAGCAAGATTAATGATTTGAAGTCTGATATTCTCAATGCAGTGCAAAATCTAGCGTCCATAGCACAACAGAACGCGGCAAGCACACAGGAAACTTCCGCTTCCATGCAAGAGTTGAGACATATTGTTTCTGATTGTAGTGGGGAAGTGGACCGAATCATTACAATGTCAAAAGGGCTTTCTCAGAATATTGAGGTGTTTACTTTGGATTGATATAAGGAACTATAGAAAAGAAAACGCTGCTGTTATGCAGCGCTTTTTTTCATATGAAATTTGTTTGTATTTACAGATGTTCCTACAATTGGAAGCAACCCAGCCTTTTTTAGTGCAGGACGAAGAGCATTGTACACAGCAGTAGATATGATAACAGAGGCAATTGCGTTGACTGTTGTGGTCGCAAGATTTGGAAGCAAGGTCAATTCCGCAATTGGTTTTCCAAGAATTACCAGTTTGTAACAGTAGCTAAATACTGGGTCAAATATCATATTAAATCCTAGTCCGCAGATTGCGGCAAGAAGAGACCATTTGAATGCAGTTTTGGAATCCTTGCAAGTAGATAGATGTCCCAATTTGTGTGCCACAGTTCCTGTGACAAGGCCAATGCACAATTTTAGTATAAATGTTTTTGGGGCTGACAAAATATATATTGGGTCGAGCAGATCACCGATTGTCATTCCAATTGCGCCGCCAATGCCGCCCAAAGGTCCGCCAAGTAACAGAGCACCTAACACGCACACAGCATTTCCCAAATGGATACTGGTGGCATCTGGTGTGCCTGGAATCATAATTTTAATTTGCAAAAAAGTAAAGACAACGTAAGATAGTGCTGCAATTAAACCTGTCAAGGCGACTTTATAGGCTGTTGCATTTTTTAAATTCATAAGTATTCCTCCTCATTTTAAATAAATTTTGATTGATTTGCTTATTTATGCATATGATAATAATAAATGCTACAGTCCAGTATACTGCAAAGTGATATTTTAGAAATAGACAATTTTCATATATTTTATCAGGACAGTTATAATTATTTGAAATTCTATTGATTTTTAGGGCCAAATAGGATTTAATATAGTATAGAAAGCGTCAAAATTCGATTTTTTTCAGGGAGGTTTATCACAATGGATAATTTTGAAGAAACAAATAATATAGAGACGGCGGTCATTCCAAAGGGAACGGTCATAAATGGAAATATTTCTATTAGTGGAAGGCTTGATATGTATGGGGTAGTGAATGGCGACATTCACTCGGACAATCGGGTAAATATTGCAGGTAATGTCACAGGAAATATTGATGCACAGGACCTTTTTGCAAAAGATTCTTTTATTGTGGGACGAATTGCATGTGAAAAAGGAGCGGCTGTGCGTGAGAACTCTGTTATTCTCGGAGATATTATGGCGGAGGAGTTGGTGATTGACGGCGCGATTCAGGGTAATATTGATGTTAGAAACGGAATTGTAATCGGAAAAAAGGCGATTGTGGACAGTGATATCAAAGCGAAGACAATCCAAGTAAACAACGGAGCTTCCATTAACGGAACTTGTTCTTTGTGCTATGCAAATATTAATTTGACAGAAATTTTTCCAGAAATAGAGGAACCTGAAGAATTGACAGAAGATACAAGTGCAGAGGAGGAAACGCCAACAGAGGAAATTGCTGAGGAGTTGACTGAAATGCCAGTTCCGTCGGCAAAGACAGAAGAGGAGAAACCAAAGGCAGTTGTAAAACCAAGGGCGGTTGTAAAGCCAAAAATGGTTGTAAAACCAAAGGCAATCAAAAAGGTTGATGCGGAATGAATCGAGATTTCTTAGATTGGAACTATCGCAGAGAACAGTTTGTAGAAAATCGGGTTCAGAGAACAGAAGAACTTCTGGACTTTGCTAATATGGTGTTTAGCATGGAATATAACAGTACTGATTTTGCCATGCTTTTGCCAAAGGCATATTCTAAAGAGCGGTGTCAGATTCCAACGCACCATATTATTCGAGAACAAAATAGCGTGAAAGCACTGATTGACAGCTATCCGCTGACAATGCGGCTAAATGGTGAGGAGGCATATGCTATTAAAGCCTGCTATGTGGGAACTGTGTGCGTACACCCAAAGTCTCGCGGAAAAGGATACATGATAACGCTTATGGAGCGGGTCGAAGAAGATGCAATCAAGCAGGGGTGTGCATTGATGATTTTGGACGGCGATAGGCACAGATATCAGTATTATGGTTTTGAACATGCGGGTATTTGTTATAAATTTCAGATGGAGTTAAATAATATTCGGCATTGTTGTGCGCGGGTTTATAAAAACTCTGTGACAATGGGACAATCCTATCAGTTTGAGGAAATATTATCAGAAAGTTCTAAACTTGCTTATTTTTATAAGCTTTATCAGCGCAGGATTGTAACAGCGCGGTCAGAGGAAGACTTTTTGCTAAGTTTGCAAAGCTATGGAGCAGTTGCGTATGCCGTCTTGAAAGAAGAACGGGTAATTGGATATCTTGTTTTATCTGAAGACCAGAGAAGTGTCTCAGAGTTTGAATTGGAAGAACTGCAAATTCTTCCAGGAGTGATACGAGATTTCATGTCAGAATTTAGTATAGACCAACTAAATATCAGTGTGGGAATGGATGAGACAGACAAGATAGAGTGGCTAGAAAAGATGTGTGATTACTGCAATGCTTCTATGTCTCATATGATAAAGATTCTGAATTATGAGCGTGTTTTTATGTTTCTGTTAAAATGGAAACAGCAGTATAGTACACTTGCCACAGGGACATATGTGATAGGCATTCGGAATGAGCAGACAAAGACTGTGCAACAATATCAGTTGTCAGTTGCTGCAAACAACATTTGTGTGACTCGCACAGAACAGAAAGCCGATATTGTACTGGAATCAATGGAGCTTGTCAGACTGTTAACGACAAGTTTTTGTTTTGTAGAACAGCTTAAAGGAGAACAAAATAAATTAAAAAATGCACCCGCAGGCTGGTTTCCATTACCGTTTTACCTGCCAGAAGCGGATACATTTTAAAAGAAATCGAAATACAGTATTTAGTCCATATATTTCCATGTATACATGTTTGCGGTTCTGCATTTTGGACAGACCACCTTATATTGCTCGAAGATAAACATTTTAATCTGATCCTCAGAAACATTGGTTGTTACAATGCGGCTTTGTCCACACTTACATAGAAAAAGAATTTTGCGATTTAAGCGCACAGCAAGGCTTTCACCTCTTAGGCTGAGCGCTTTTTCTATGTATTTTAGTTGTTCTTCATTGTGTACGCCACATTCTTCAAGTGCCCATTTGTACTCATCGCGGATAATGTGGAGTGCATCGGAGGGAATGGAAGCATAGTGTTGTTCTAATTTTTGCTCAGTAAACATATGGATACCTCTTTTCTTAAATTTATTTTGTGGATAGGGAAATATGTTATAGTTTAGCTTTGCTGAACTGTAATGAAAATATATTTATTTTATATCAGTATACCATAGTTTTTAAAAATATGGAACATGCGAAAGATTGTTTTTTAATCCATTTATAATAAGTTATGTAACAGTTCAGATAGGTATTTGCACTTTGCTGCAAATACCGTAAGACAACGTGGTGGCTGCAAGCAAAAATCCATCGCCAAAGGCGATTTTGCATGGATTTTTGTCTGTTACTGGAACGGAGTGAACAGTAACGTAAGTTATAGTTTAATCCACAATGTCAAAAAGTAATATATAAGAAAAAGATAAAGGAGTACGTAATTCCGCCGATATATATAATGTAGGTAAAAGGGATTTTACTGACGAAAGTCACAGGGAGGTGGCAGCAGATGAATAGAAGACGAGAACTTACGCTGCAGAGAGTTTCGCGCATAGGAGGTATCACTGCGCGGGATAGGTATCCACAAAATACAAGAGAACACGCCACAAACGCTTTTTCCATAGAGGAGGCATTAGGCACCTATATGGCGAAGGAAGATAGTGTGTGTGATTTGCGTGGGCAGGATACTTATATTCGAGGTGATAGAGATTCTAAGCAGAATGATCAAGAACAGTTTGCTAGACAGATGAAAGAGTATCAGTCAGCGGCTGACGAGAATCAATTGGCAAATGCAAAATCTGACTTGGAACGGCGCGCAGCAAACCGCATCAATATCAAAAAGTTTGAGGAAGCGCTCGCGAAAGACCCTAGCGCACAGTATCAGCTCAGCAGATATCACAAGAAAAAGGATGAGACGGACTTTGATAGGCTGGATGCAAACCGTTGTTCTGGTTTTCTTCTGTATTCCTACAATAAGAAAGGAATACACAGCGTACTGGGAGAACAGTATTCTTCTGGGCGGCATGAGGGAACATTCGCAGCCGGCTATTAGTGCCGGCTGTGGGTAGCCTTCCATTTGTTTTCTTGTTCTTTTTGAATGTCCTCAAATGCAGACAGCATTGGCGTTTCCGCAGCGTTATGAAAGGTGCGTGCAATATAGTTTTTTGTGATTTTAATGACGGTGCCAGAGAGCGTCAACACGCCAATTAAGTTCGGGATTGCCATCAGTCCATTAAAGGTATCAGAAATATCCCATGCAAGATTTAGATTCATAGTCGCACCAAATACAATAAATATCACGAAAACAACTTTGTAAATAATTGTTGCTTTTGTGCCAAATAAAAATTCCCAAGCTTTTGTGCCATAATAGCTCCAGCCAAGCACAGTCGAGAATGCAAAAAGCAAGATTGCGACCGCGATAAAGGCGCCGCCGATATTGACTCCACCAATATTAAAAACTGTGCCAAAAGCTTCGCTCACAAGCGCTGTCTGTTCGTTTGTAGAAAGCATCTCTCCTGTTTGCAGGTCAATAAGTCCTGTGGAGAGGATTGAGAAGGCGGTGAGCGTACAGACAACAATTGTGTCAGCAAATACTTCAAAAATTCCCCACATACCTTGTCTTACGGGTTCAATTACATTAGATGCGGAGTGTACCATCACAGAGGAGCCAAGACCTGCCTCGTTGGAAAACACACCGCGTTTTAATCCCCATGTCATAGCACTTCTGACCGCCAGACCGACTGCGGCGCCGCCGACTGCTCGAAATCCAAATGCAAAGCTAAAAATAGAACCAAATACTTCGCCAGCTTTTCCAATATTTGCTATAAATACAATCAGAGCGCCGAGTATGTATGCGCAAGCCATAAATGGTACAAATTTTTCGGTAAACTGTGCGATTCTCTTGATGCCGCCAACAATCACAAGCCCTGCGAGCACCATGAGCAATAGCCCAATAATGAGAGCATACAAATTGATTTTGGCAGTGCCAAACGAAATCTCACGGTCAAGTGCTGCAATATGAAATACAGAAGTAATATTGCCGGAAATAGTGTTTACTTGACTCATATTTCCAATGCCAAAAGAGGCAAGGACACAGAAAATGGAAAATAGCACCGCAAGCACCTTTCCAATACCATCACACCCATTTTTGGCTCCAAGTCCGTCTCGCAAATAGTACATTGCACCGCCACACCATTCATCATGGCTGTTTTTTCGGCGATAGTAGATACCAAGTACATTTTCAGAGTAGTTGGTCATCATACCAAAGAAAGCAGACAGCCACATCCAGAAAATCGCACCAGGGCCACCTGCTGCGATTGCCGCTGCGACTCCTGCGATATTGCCAACGCCAATGGTTGCGGCCAGTGCTGTGCATAGTGCCTGAAATTGTGAGATGGACGCCTTTTCTTTGGAATGGGTGACCCCACTTCCCTTCTGAAACATGCCGCCAATTGTTTTTTCAGATACATGACGAGCATGTGTGACCTGAAAAAATTTGGTGCGGACAGTCATGTAGATTCCAGTTCCAATAATCAATATCAGCATTGGAATCCCCCACACAACACCGTTGACGGCGCTGTTAATTTTTGCAATCATGTCAAGCATAAAACAACCCTCCTCATATATAATATCGAGTAGGGAAGTTTTATCTTTCCTACTCGCCGCGCGACCTGTGCGCCGCCTTAGCGGTTTATCTCCTCTGCACAGGTATGTGCATAAAAAGAGAGAATATCCTGTTAGGGCTATTCTCTTTATTATTATTTATACAAGAATATGTAAAAAAATGCAAGTAATTTCCTAATAGAAACATAAAAAGTAGTAACAGTTCGTAACAGTTCAGATACCTTCACTGTTACGGACAAAAATCCATGCAAAATCGCCTTTGGCGATGGATTTTTGCTTGCAACCACCACGTTGTTTTACGGTATTTGCAGCAAAGTGCAAATACCTATCTGAACTGTTACAACAGTTCAGCCTTTAGTTTCCTGTTATCAAACTATGTATAATCGCTTTGCGATGGAAAATCGGAAAAAAGATTTCAAGAAAATATCGCCATAAAAGGGAGGATGCCAAGTAATCATACGACTACTTGGCATATATTATGAAAAAGTTATTATAAGTAAAGTTATCACTCATTGTTTTAAGGCGCTGTTTTGTATCACCTTATGTTTATAGTATAAAATGCTTTCATGTCTAAATCATGTTTATTTATTGAATTATTTTTCAAAGAATTATGAACGATTTATGAACGCTAGAAACTGTAATGTCTTTTAATATTACAGTAGCTCTTTACGTTATCTAAGAACAGTGATAAGCTATAAATAATAAATAAATTCTAACAAGTTTTAAGGAACTGTGAAGAAATAACATGTGCAATCGGAGAGATAGACAAGTCAAGATGCATTGGTTATTTATCCATAGTTCCTAAGATAAGAGGAGGTTATAATGGGAATATCTGTGCGAAAACGGCGGCGGATTCAATATAGCGGACAGAATTATATATGGTGGGTTGCGCCAAATGATGACGACTGCGACCGGATTTATTTAAATATTATTTCTGAGGACAAAAAAATTGTTCTTGCATGTCCAATTGGCGACGAAAATCATACTGCCATAAGCAAAGGGCAGTTCTTTCAGGGAGAGAAAACTTCCGGCTGCTGGGAGTATCATAAGATTCCGCTTGACAGTCCACTCATGTATGTGACACCTAAGGATGTGACTCAGATCATTGCATGGGCGGTTCCTTAGCTCCCTGCAAACCGAAAAAATTTTCAGCTAATCTCCTGTTCCAGCTTATGAAACAGGCTGCATTGAAAGAAATCATCCAATGAAATATCGAGCCCGTCACATATGATTTTGATAGTCACAATTCCAGTGTTTTTGCTGTGACCGTTCATAACATTTTTCAGGGTCGATTCTGGCATACCCGCAGAATAGGCCAGTTGCGATATCTTCAGATTTTTTTCTTTGCATAGACTTTTAATGCGCAATACAACTGCTTCTTGTGCTTTCATTCGTATCCACCTCGATACATTTTATTAATATGTTATTTGTGGTTTTTAACAGTTCTATTCTACATAATATGAATTAGCACACCGGATCTTATATGGTCTTTTTAGTATATTTTCATTCTTTTTCTAACGGATCTGCTTTTTACAAAACGTGTTTTGGACAGTTATGTCTCTTGTTTGCGCTTATAAAAGGTGATAATCTGATAGAAATAGGTTGAAAAAGATTAAAAATAAATGTATTATAAAATTATAGGACGAAAGATAAAGTGTGCGTTGTCAGAAAACTGTACAGAAGAGGGTATAAAAGATAAATGAAAAGAAAACGTTCGGAAGCGGGGCAAGATTTTCCCCGTTTTTTAAAACATGTCAGAAAAGAAGAAAACGTGTTGCTGGAACAACTGTCTAAAGGATTGATGACAGTCAGCAATCTTGCAAGGATTGAAAAAGGGCAGCGACCTGCCTCAAAAAATATACGAGACTGTCTACTAGGGAGGCTAGGCATTGCCAATGAACTGTATGAAAATATGTTAAACATTGAAGACCATGCAACATGGGAGCGGCAGTGCTGTATTTTGTGCGCAATAGAATCTCAGGAGACCGAAAAAGCACAAGAACTTATTTTGGCTTATGAGACACAGGAGTTAATTAAGGACGGAGTACAACAACAGTTCTGTCTGATGATGAAGGCGGAGGTCTTAAAGCAACAGCACGCAGATTTCGGAATGATTGGGGCGTGCTATAAATCAGCGGCAGAATGTACGATTCCTGATATAGCACAGATATCCTATGAAAAGCGAGTGCTGTCCATTCAAGAAGTCAATGTGGTTCTGGAGTACGAGTATGCGCATAAAGAGATGGATTTTGAGAAGAAATGTAAAGCACTATTAACTTTTGTGGAACAAGCAACCTATGATGCGTTGTCCAAAGTAAAAGTGTATCCAAAGATAGTGTATTATTATTTGCGGGAAGTTTATGTAGAGTCCAATGTACCTGCAGCAAAAACTGGATTGATTACATATTTACAAATCTGCGACAAGGCAGTTGAGATGTTGCGTGACACTGGACGAGCATATTATTTGTTGGAACTTTTGGAGATAAAGCTTAAGCTGTTGGAGGAAATCAGCACACAACTTGAGGATGGAGAGCAAGCGTTAAAGGCAAGCAGACAGGAATGTAGAGATTTTGCAGAATTGTTAAAAAGTCTCTGTGCAGAATATCATGTGCCGGCGTATATGCAGGATTCAACGTATCTGTATCGGCAGAGATGGATGTTTTATGTGGGGGATGTTCTGCGCATTCGCAGAAATATGTATGGGCTGACGCAGAAAAAACTGTGTGAGGGAATTTGTTCTGTTAGGACACTGCGCAGAACAGAGAAAAAGGAAGCGAACATGCAACAGGAAGTGTTGGGTAAACTGCTGAGAAGGCTTGGTATTTCCAAAGAGTTTCAGCGTGCACGACTTGTGGCAAATGACAGGGAAGTGCTGAAATTAAGAGAGGAGATCGCAGTGTGTCGCAACAATCGTGAGCCCGAGAAGGCAAGAGTGTTGTTGGAACAAATGCGTGAGCAGGTTTCTATGGATATACCAGAAAATAAACAGTATTTTTTGGAAACAGAAGCTTCTTTGGATTGGATGGAGGGTAAGATTACAAAAAAAGAATTTGCAGCGCGGGAAGAAGAGGCACTTCGGTGTACACTTAAGGTAAAAAGGCTGTATGATTTGGAGGAAGTGTATCTGACTGAAATGGAGATGCTCTGTATTCGTAAGAAGATACAAGGAATAGATGGAGGGGAAAAGGGAAAGAGTATTGATTTTCTTTTGAGATTTTTAGAGTGGTATGAGAAAAAGAGTACATTATCAGATTGCATTTCAATGTATGAATTTGCAATAGTGTGTTTAGTGAGTGAATTAGGAAATATAGGGGAGTATGAGTTGTCAAAGAATTTGGGTAAAAAAGCACTTAGAGAATCTTTGATGCAAAAAAGAATTTGGATAATTGCAGATTGTCTTTATAATATTATGTGGAACGAAAATGAACAACGAGAACACATAGGGAAGTCATTCAATAAAAAAATAATGACTGAGACTTTGCAACAATGCATTTTACTCAGCCATTTTTGTAGACAGACACTTGATGAAAAATTTTATTATGACAAAAGCATTTATCAAGAATAATTGTCATCTAAATAAGGTTTGTCGCTTAAGGTTGAAATGCCTCCTTCACCAGAACAAGCATCCGATGCCTCTGCTATATTATAAACAATAACAGTGCTATTTTGAATCAAAATCACCAGAGCCAGCATTAACAGCCATTTTTGAAAATTAAAATGTTTCATTTGTAAAACCTCCATTTTATTAATTATAGCCTTTTGGAATCTTCTTCGTACTTGATTTTGCAGCAGATTTTCTATTATATAAATACAAATATAATTAACACATGTCTTATAATTATATATTTCTAACAAAAAAATATTTTTGCAATATTAGATACAAAGACTCCAAGAGTCTATTTATTCGTGCTTCAAGACAGGACTACGCATAAAATGCGTAGTCAGAAAGAAAGCCTAGATTTTGGCATGTAATTATGAAGAAATCAGATCGTTATAATAATCTAAATATAACCAAGTTTTATATAGTTTTCAAGGGACAGAATTGGCCAGTGAAATATTATTGGTTGCCATTCCTGACCTGTGAAAAGTAACTTTTATTGTTACAATTCACATCTACGCTAGATTGTGTAGTGATAATTGAGCAAATTCAGAGTATTGCGCCAAAGTTCTGTTTCCTGTTTCACTCGCGGACAAAATAAATATTATACTTCAATAGGTTATACAAAAGAAAGGAAGAAAGATATGAATACACAAAAAACACATAAGAATAAAATTGGAGCACGTAATCTGACAACAGCAGAGGCAAAACTGATTTTGCCTACATATGAGCATATTTATGATCAGATTGATCAATTTAGGGTGGAAAAGGAACCACGCCCAAATGAAGTGAAAGCGAAGGGTGAATATACAAATCAAAAAACAAATAATATTGGTATAATAGGAGTTCGAGGAGCCGGCAAAACGTCAATACTAAAGACGATAAAAGCAACCTTAGAAAAAAAGTCAGAGTATCAAGATATTATTCTTCCAATTATTGTGCCAGAAAATATGTCTGAATCAAGTACACTGATGGCGACCATCTTAGGAATGCTCAGTGAATTTATTAAAAATCGTGATCAGGAAAGAAAAAATGGATGTATTGAAAAAGACCCACTTAAGAAATGTTGTGACGAGGCAATTAAGCAATATACTTATATACAGAAGGAGTATCGCAGTATCTTGCTGCGGGAGTATACTACAGAGAATGATTATGTGAAAAGTTCAGCGGAGGTGTTTAATTCCGATATCGAGTTTATTAAAAAATTTAATCAACTTATTTCATCTGTGGTAAATCCTAATAATGAAATAGATAATAAAAATTTGCTTTTTTTATTTATTGATGATATTGATCTAAGTACATATCGATGTGCAGATGTGGTTAAAACACTTTTGTCTTATCTGTCGAATGAAAATATTGTCACAATTATTTCAGGAGATCTAAATACGTTTGAGGAAGCATTGACGTTGGATTTTCTAAGGCGGGATAACGTATTAGATGGAGATATCCTGAATAATGCCATTGGTGAGAACACCATTTTGAAAAGCAAACAGGATCTTGCATATGAATATTTGAAAAAGATACTGCCTCCAGTATATCGATATCAAATTAAACATTGGTCTTTAGAGGAAAAAGGGAATTATTGTATTGTTGATTTATCAAAAGAGCGGGAATTAGAGAATGATATGGGAGTAAAATTATCTGATTTGCTAAGCCAAGCATTATCTGGCTGGATTGATCCGTCCTACTTCTGCTATATGGAAAATTCACAAGAAAAAAAGGTGCTTCCTTATACCTACCATTTGTTTGATAATACTTCCCGAGGACTGAATAATATCTATAATGTATTGAGTGATATTGTAGCAAAAAGAAAGGAAAAAGAGGGGGAATATTTGGTAGAGAAGAAATTATTGTTAGATACCATTGTTGCTTCCAAACCAGTTTATAATCAGCATCGAGATGATATTTATGACTATTTGTATGTTGTAGGGGAAACGGAAAAAGACAGTAAAGTATTTTTTGATAATGCAATAAACATTATTTATAAGGAGAAGGAAGGACAAGGAACTTTTGGTATTGAAGAGGCAGTGGACCGCTTTGCCTTGTTTCTTTTGGTGGATTTTGCAGCGCGGCTTTTGTATGGGAATTCAAATCAAGAAAATAATTATATCAATATAGTAGAGAAGGATCAAAATTATATTAAGTTAAAAAATAAGGCTATGGAGGATTTATTTTTCAATCCTGAAATTGCAGAACGAGCCATAGATGTATCGAATAAGGGCTGGACGGATAACAGAGGGTTAAACTTTGTGTATAAAAAAGAAGAAAAGCTATATTTTTTAAACAAAAATTTCCTGTTAAAAGGAGAAGTGTTATTTAATATGACATATTATAGATGCCTTCCCATAGAACATATAATAAAATTAAAGCAGGATGGAAAATATTTTACAACATCATTGGAACAAGATGTGATTATTTCTTTTTGGAGTGCGTTATCTTCACTGGCATGGACAAATGCAATGAAACCTTTGCAGATGGCAGCAAGATATTATCCTACTTTTTGGGAGGAGTATGCCTATATTCAGAGCAGATTGTCGGGAATGGCATCACAAAATGTAATTATGGCATTGTTTGACAAAGAGTGTGATGAGGTGGTAAAAAAGATACCTATGGAGAAGGGTATAGAACAGCGAATAGCCCGTATTTTAATAAACACCATTTCACAATTACTCCAACCTATGATAGACAGGCGTGATAGAAATGTGGAAATTCAATATGAGAAAAAAGAATACGCTGGTGATAATAAGATAGAAAGAAGAATTGGTATTTTGCAAGCGATTGATAGAGAAAAGTTATGGAAATCAGAAATCATAGAATCTGTGGCACAATATTTAAAGAAGGAGATAGATAAAACACTTACAGACATTCAGAATAAGTTATTAGGGATAAATGGAACATTAATATTAAATATTAAGAAAGCGAATGATAGCTGGAAAGATTTTAGAAGCGCCTATGATGGAGAATCAAACACCCTGTTTAGACAAACTAAGAACAGCATTTGGTGGATTTTGGGAGAAGATAATCCAGAAAGTAATGGTGAACTTGAACAAGGAGTATTATTAGCAACATATCAGAAAATATGTGATGAACTTAAGAACTTGGCAACGAATAATCGCGTCTGGTATGGCAGATTTGAGGCGCAGAGGCTATGGAATGTTCTTCAGGAAGCTTTTGCAGACGTGGAAGAGGACGAAAAATGGATGGCAGAACACCCATATTTTGTATTCTTATTACAATGTTATTATAAATATAAAATTGCAAGAGATACAACAGGAAAAATTTTTGCGCGTGCAGATTTGTTGGCGGACATTACTAGACAGTTGTTGGCGGCAAATGAAGATGCAGATGACACAGCACTCAATAACTTTATTGATAGTTTGAATAAAAATTCTGATTTTCAGACCACAGCAGACGAGTTTGAAAAATTATTTTCAAAATAAATTAGAGGTATCAAAATGATTAATGATTCAATCAATCGTTTTTTGGGAGTGTTGTGCTATCCATTGACTTCTATGGAAACATTTCGACAGGATTTGATTCAGGAATATCTGGAGGCAATGCAAGACAAGGATACGAAAAAAGCGAAAAAATTGCGGGATAGTTTAAGGAGCCAGTTGGTTGGATATATTCGCCAGAATTACAATCTTTATTCTTATGATGAGATTTACCTATATCTTGAGAAATGTTACTTATATGATGTGCAAAAGTTTGAGGACACAATGGAATTGTATTTTCATACAATGGAACGAATGGCAAGATCTCTGATTTCTCACAGAGATGGACAGATTGTATTTAAATATTGGAAAAATAAGGAGGACAAGGAGTTATTTGGTGGATTTGCAGAGAATAACAAGGTGATGCTATTTCACAGCTTAAACTGTCATATTCCAATGGATGTCATTGCGATTCTCTATATGGTTTTAAATCAGGAGAAGAAAAATCTCAACTGTCTTGACGGTTTCTATGGAAATATAGAGGTCGCAGACAAGCAGCTTTCCCGTGTATTGGAGGGCGGTGTTGCGGAAAATCACCTTCATAAAGGTGTTTCAAGAACATTTCCTAGTATATGGGATTCTTTGATGGAACCGTTGACAGTAAAGAAAGGCAAAGTGCTTCAACAGACAAGATTTGTGAACGGTACAGCAGAACAGAATGAACGTATGATATATTATATTCTTGGGTGTGGCATTGTCAGAGCATATTTGGTTTTGACAAAAGAAAAGAATCCAGATGAACCAAAGGGAAAAGATATCCGAGCGTTTGTGGAGAGGTTTCGAGAAGGACAACCATTTGAGGATTTCTTTTATCATTACAGTGCGTTTCAAGAGAAGAAAAATAGAGCAGAGGAAATTATTGCATATTATGTGCAACTCTGGAATGATTTGACATATATTTCTTCGGAGGAAATGCTGCCTAATAAACTTTATACACAGATATTAGAGGATGGGATATCAATTCATACTTTGACTGAAAATATATTTTTATATGATACGCTTTATGATATTTATCACTTGCAGAAAAATTGTGAGAATAACGAAAATTCTTTTAGAAAGAAGTGTTTCTTGCAATATTTGCGCGTTCGGAATTATTTATTTCATGTTAGTGTACAACAAAAGACAATCAAAGGGTTAGATTATTTTCAGCAGGAACACTATGGGATAAATTCGGCATTAAACCATGCCAATATTAAGAATTTTTGGGAACATGCAATTCGAGAACAATTTCAGAACCAATATCTGAGTAAAATTGAGTTTCGCACTTCCATGCCAGAATCCTACAGTGCATTTAAAAAAGAGGTATTTCACTTTCTTAAGGCATATAAAGAGATTCTTGTAACAGAATATTGCGATGAAGAAGGCGTGCCGGTGAGACGGATTCCGCGAGCAGGTTTGGTGATACATTTTCTAAAGCGGGAGGACGAGACAGTTCCTGAGAAATGCTTGCAAAATGGAAGGACAGAGTGCTCGTATCTTCATTTTGGACAGATTCAGCAGTCTTATCAAAAACAAATAGAGGTGTTTAAACAATTGCGGTCTGAATTTGTCGAGGTGAGCAGATTCCTAGTTGGCATAGACGCTGCAAGTTTGGAAAATGCGACGCCCGTATGGGTGTTCGCCCCAATTTATGAAAAAGCGCGGGACAGCGGGATTGAACTGATTGGAAAGGATGCGTTCAGCGGAAAGTATATGCAGAGTCTAGGATTTACGTTTCATGCTGGCGAAGATTTTCGACACATATTATCTGGATTGCGCAGGATTGATGAGGTGGTGGAGTATTTAAAATTTCATGCTGGAGACAGGATAGGTCATGGGATTGCGCTTGGTGTACCAGCCGCAAAATGGAAAGAGCAAAACCCAGTGATTATTATTCCAAGGATAGAAGCACTCGAAAACTATTTGTGGGCATATGATGCATTGAGCAAAAATTATAGTGATTTTCAGGCGGCAATTTTAACCTATATGGAAAAGCAAATTTATGAGTTGTCGAGAAAGATCTACGGGTGCGAAGATGGAGGAATCCGGGTAGAACTGCTCATAGATGGATATCATCAGTTGTTTCGTGACAGTGAGAATGGTTTTGAATCTGTGGAGTGGACGTCAGTAGAAGAAAATCTGTGTAGAAAACTGCGTGCACAGGAACGAATTGACTGGAATCCTAGTTTGCTGGCAGCAGCCAGACATTGCAAAATTTTTGTGGAGAAGATGGAACGTCCAATTCACTGTGAAGTTACAGAACAAGATTTGCTTATTATTGAGGAACTGCAAGAGATTATGAAGAAAAAACTTGGAAGAAAAGGGATTGTTGTGGAGGTCAATCCTTCTTCCAACACAGCGATTGCAGACCTAGAAGTTTTAGAGGACAGTCAATTTTATCAGATGAATCAAATGAACAGTGATCAGAATGTGATAGTATGTATTAATTCAGATGACCCTGCAGTTTTCAATACGAATGTATCTAACGAGCTTGCCTATATTTATTATGGAATGTTAGAAAAGGGAATTAGCAGAGAGATGGCGCTGCTCTGGATTGAGAGAGTTCAGAAAAATGGTATGAATAGTTCTTTTATTCGGAGGGAAGAATCAGACGAAGCATTTGTGAAAAAATTAGTAGAACTGACAGAGAAAATGTAAATTTTCGGTGTGTAATAGCATTTCGTTACCAAAATTTTACAAAAGAAAGGCTTGCACAATCGTGGTAATTTATGTATATTAAAGGAATAGCATGTACAAAATCAAAAAGTTTGATATAATGTTAGCTGTGACAGGAATCTAAATATAAAGATACTGTTTTGCAGGCAGCACAGAAATGCAGATGGACGAAAGACACTGGGAGGCGAAGGATGAAACTGATCATACAAATCCCCTGTTACAATGAGGCAGAGACACTAGAAATAGCGTTAAATGACCTTCCACGTCATATTGATGGCATTGATGAGATAGAGTATCTAATCATAAACGACGGGAGCGATGATGACACAGAGCGCATTGCTTTGGACTGGGGGGTGCACTATGTTGTGCATTTCAAACGGAATCTGGGGCTGGCCAAGGGATTTCTCGCTGGTATTGACCTCGCTCTGCGGCACGGTGCGGACATTATTGTTAATACAGATGCAGATAACCAATACTGTGGTGCGGATATTGAGAAACTGATACAGCCAATTCTAAAAAGAGAAGCAGATATTGTCATTGGAGAGCGGCCGATTGATGAGATTCAGGAATTTTCTTGGATCAAAAAAAAGTTGCAGCATTTTGGAAGCTGGGTAGTACGTGCGGCATCGAAGACAAACATACCAGATGCGCCAAGCGGTTTTAGAGCTTACAGTAGAAAAGCCGCAATGCGAGTGAATGTACATAATGAGTATACTTACACACTCGAAACAATTGTGCAAGCAGGCAGAAATAAAATGGCAATTACCTCAGTTCCGGTACATACAAATCCCGAGTTGCGTAAATCTAGGTTGATGAACTCCACAGGAAGCTATATTAAAAAATCCGTGCTGACCATACTGCGAGCGGTCCTAATGTACAAGCCGATGAAGATCTTTACGCTGATTAGCAGTCTGTTTATACTGTTTGGTACAGCGATAGGGGTTCGATTTTTGTATTTCTTCTTTACAGGAAATGGTTCAGGACATACGCAGTCTCTAATACTTGCAGCCATGATGATTATCATTGGTTTTCAGACGCTTGTGACAGGTATGCAGGCAGATATTATATCAGCGAACCGCAAACTGCTAGAAGACATACAGTTTCGAGTAAAAAAGCTTGAGCTGGGACTACTAGACCCAGAGGGTGAGAAAAAGAAAGATGACAAGTAACAATGGTAGTGAGTAAACAAAAAGTTAGGGAGACGCTATTTGAGCCATTAAAAAAAGAAAAAATAATGAAATATCTATTAATTAGGGAGACATTATTTGGGTTATTAAAAAAAGAAAAAATACTAAAGTGCATATTTGCGGCGGTGATTATATGGATGGGAGTATATAGGCTTGGAGAACTGACAATGCCCATCATTCTTGATGATGAATTTGGATACTGGTCAAACAGTATGCTGTTTTCGGGCAAGGATTGGACAGATTTGACAGGACGAATCAATTATTATTCCTATGGATATAGTCTAATACTTTGCATTGTACAGAAAGTGGCTGCTTTTCGTGGATATGGCTGGACTGATTTATATAAGGTCGCTGTCGTCTTCAACATTATTTTTGTTGTGATAGGATATCTACTATCTGTAAAAATCGCAGAGCGTTATATGAAGCATCTGAATTGGGTAATGATTCCGGCAGTTTGTTTTGTAGCTGCTATTTATCCGTCCAATATGCTCTATACACATGTTACATTGACAGAATGTACACTATCATTTCTTTTCTGGATATTTGCTTATACGATGATGTGGGTTATAGACAAACCGAGTGTGGCAAATCATATTGGGTTGGCGGCTATTGTTATCTATATGTATACAGTACATCAAAGAACATTAGGGCTTGTGATCACGGCAGTGCTGATGATAATTATTTTAAGAGTGCTAAAAAGAAATCGTCTGTGTCAGACAACAGCGTTTCTGGGAAGTGTATATATTCTGTATATGCTTCATAATATAGTAAAGTCTTATGTTCGGAATGTAAATTATCTAGGAAAAACGCCAAGTGGTATGGGGGAAATTCTTTCTGCCGCCCTTACAAAATCAATGCTTGCAATTTTTGTTGTGATTGTTGCAGTAATCTTATGGCTGTATATTCTTGAGAAAGGAAAAGTCAAACTGGGATTGGTGTTGCTGGCTTCGGCAATTGTGATAATTTGCGGGGCAGTGTCAATGGGGTTGAACCTAGTAGAAACACCTGAAGGAGGCAGAGAATCAATCCTTGCAATCAATGAATTGTCAGGGCAGATAGGCGTGCTAAAGAATGTATTTACAAAATATGGACTGATTCGCCTTGGAACAAGTATTGTAGGCAAGTGGTATTATCTTGCTGCGGCTACGGGACTTGTCATTTGCTGGGGCTTGAGAGACTTATTTTTAAATGCTATCTTTTTGGCTATAGATGGCTGTAAACGACTTGTAGCGACATTGCGAGGGAAAGAACACATTGTCAGTGCGAAGGCCCGAAAAGATTTTGGAGAACATCTATTCTTGCTAGGAATGTTTCTGTCCTTTGCAGGTGCTTTTATGATCAATGCTTTGTACAAAGAAGGATTTTATAAAGTAGATGATCTAATCAATGGAAGATATGTTGAATATCTGATAGGGTTTGTGCTAGTATACAGTGTAGAGAGAATGCTGGCAGACCGTTATTGGCTATGGTATTGGATTGCATTTCTGGTGGCTTATCTGGCGGCGGGTGCGTATTGTCAGTATGCGTTTGATGAATTGCAGCGGACGGAGTATGAGCTGATACATGCGACAGTGTTTGGCAGGGTATTCTGGAATTATGAATCCCCTACAGGAAAGATAAAGGAGGTGGCAAGGTATGTGGTTCCGCTGGCAGCGGGATTTGTGCTGATATTCAAGGCGGGTTCGTCAGGGATTATGAAGAATCGGTTGGCAACATTCCGACTGATAGTGGCACTATTACTGCCAGTTGCGGCATGGAATCATATTTACACAGAGATTGTTGACCATTATGTAGTGGTGAGAAATCAAAAGCAATCAGGAGCTGCACCCCAGATTGCTGAGTGGGTCCGCAGGCTGTCCGGTGGCGAGAATATTTATTTTATTACAGATGGATTAAGTTATAGGCAAGCAGAGATTTTACAGTATATGATGGGTTCTGAAAAAATGATACTAACAGATTTTGGAAGTGCGAATTTTGGCGAAGACGCCATGTTTATACTAAATAATAATCTCTTAGATACCGATATAATAAAAGAGAAGTGTGAGGTCATAGACACAAAGGGAAGTTATGCGCTGGCAGTCAACAATGAGCAGAGCTTGATGGAGCGGTGGCAATGGTATGCTGAACGGCTCAAACCACAGCCCATCCAATATATTGAGTATCATGAGGAAAACTGATTTTAGTATGACGAATAATCAATATAAAGGTGTACAAGTTGACTAAATTTGCAGATATTTATAAAAAAAGCTTGCGTGACTTCTCATTTGGGTATATGATATATAAAGTGTAACGGTTCAGCAGCGATATGTATTTATGGGCTAAAATCCACACTTATGTTCCTGTATTAGCATGGAGCTGTTGACAGGTTATGAT
>ERZ808041.550-NODE-550-length-26741-cov-5.116637_pt1 | contig 26741 bp, 26 predicted proteins | sample MGYA00380192_ERZ808041 | MGnify/ENA primary metagenome ERZ808041 (study PRJEB31490, sample SAMN06133412) | mouse gut metagenome | isolation source: Z1_1 | host: mice | place: China: Chengdu | collected 2015-05 ...
TTTCAAAAGGCGGAGGTAAAATAAAGTGACACGAGAAGCTTACCAAAATTATCTGAAGATTCTTCAAGAGGAACTGGTTCCGGCGCTGGGATGCACCGAACCGATAGCAATCGCTTTTGCGGCGGCCAAGGCGCGCGACGTGCTCGGTATGCTTCCCGACCGTATCGTTGTGGAATGCAGCGGCAACATTATCAAAAATGTGAAAGGCGTGGTTGTGCCTGCCACCAAAAATCTGCGCGGTATGGAAGCCGCGGCAATCATTGGTATTGTAGGCGGAGATCCATCCAAGGGCCTGGAGGTGCTCTCCGGCGTCTCCGAAAGGCATCTTGCGGTTGCGAAGGAATGGCTTTCAAGGGGCGTTTGTGAGACGAAATGGCTGGACAGCCCTGCCAAGCTGCATATTATTGCGCGGCTGTTTGCAGGAGAACACAGCGCGATGGTCGAAATTATCCATAGCCATACCAATATTGTTCATGTGGAAAAAGACGGCAAGGTACTGACAGATATTCCGCACAGCGAGGAGGAGGACAGCCAACAGACTGATTATGACTGCCTCAATATTTCCGACATCTGCGATTTTGCCCGGACGGTTAAAATTGACGATGTAAAAGAAATTCTCGACCGTCAGATTCAGAATAATACCAGTATTTCTCAGGAGGGGCTGAAAAACTCCTATGGCGCCTGTGTGGGCAAAACATTGATCGACGCGTATGGCAGCGATATCGAGGTACGCGCGCGGGCCGCGGCGGCTGCTGGCTCGGACGCCCGCATGAGCGGCTGCGAGCTGCCGGTTGTAATCAATTCCGGCAGCGGCAATCAGGGAATGACCGTTTCATTGCCGGTGATTGAATATGCGGGAGAGCTGCGGGTGGGCCAGGAAAAGCTTTACCGGGCCTTGTGCATCAGCAATCTGACTGCTATCCATATCAAATCCCGCATGGGACGCCTTTCCGCTTTCTGCGGAGCAGTCAGCGCCGCGGCTGGAGCGGGAGCCGCCATTGCTTATCTGAAGGGTGGTGATGAAGCGGTTATTTCTCAGACGATTGTCAACACGCTGGGAAATGTATCCGGAATCGTATGCGACGGAGCAAAGCCGTCGTGCGCTGCAAAAATCGCGTCCAGCCTGGACGCGGCGATCCTTGGCTGCGCCATGGCGATGAAGCAGCGCGGTTTTCGGCCCGAGGAGGGCTTAATCAAGCCGACGATTGAGGAGACGATTGCCAGCATAACCCGTATGGCCAAAGACGGTATGCAGACCACCGACGAGGAAATTCTGCGCATCATGGTGGGCGCATAAAGGGCAGGGAATCTGTTTGGGAACGATCTATACAAAACAACAAAAAATGATTGACAAAGGGAGGATGGTCATTAAAAAATGCGTGATGCGCCGCATTGATACAGATGACCAAATAGAAAGATGAAAAGATTTCTCAGTATCGCGTTAGCAATGTCCATGATGTTGGCCGCCGGATCCGGCTGCGGCAATCAGGCTGCCCCCGCCTCCTCTCAGGGTTCGGGAGGATCGGTTTCCGCTGCGGATAATGCGGCAGAGGCCGGCGCTGATGCTCCGGTCCGGATTGCGGTTGCAGCCCCCATGACCGGCGATAACGCGGAATATGGCATTGGTTTTTACAATGCCGCCACCCTGATGGCGGAAAAATGGAACGCAGAGGGCGGTGTCCTGGGCCGTCAGATCGAGATTGTACAGTATGATGACAAAAATTCCTCTGAAGAAGCCGCATCGATTGCGCAAAAGATTGTGAGCGATGGAGATATCGCTGGCGTAATCGGGCATTTTGCATCCGGTGTGTGCATGGTTGCCGCGCCGGTTTACCAGGAGAATCAAATCATCGAAATTTCCCCGTCGTCCTCGCATCCTGATTATTCCAGCATCGGTGATTACATATTCCGCAACAACACCGTTATAGACGTTGAGGCGTCCGCCAGCCTGGACATTGCGATCAACGACCTGGGCAAAAAGAAGATCGGCATTATCGCAATCCAGACCGATTGGGGCCAGAATACGGCTTCCGTCGTGGAGGAGCTGATTGCCGGAGAATACGGCGAAAGCGGCGCGACGATTGTCGCCCGCGAGGATGTGATGGAGGGTTCCGACGATTACAGCCCTGCAATCACCAAGCTCGACGCGGCCGGCGCTGATGTCGTAATTTGCTGCGGCATGTACAGCCTGGTGGGTCCGGTAGCCAAGCAGTATAAGCAGATAAACCCCGATATCAGCATCGTCGCCTTCTCCAACGCTTACAGCCAGCAGCTGATTGAGCTTGGCGGCGAGGCGGTCAACGGCGTGCGGTTCCCCGTTATCTTCTTTTCCGGTTCCGAAGATCCGGCCATCAAAGAGTATGTCGAAGCCTATACCGCACAGTTTGGTTCAGAGCCAAGCGCGCTGACCTCCCAGGCATATGATTCCACAGGTATGCTGCTAGAAGCGATCAAAGCCGCCGGCACCACAGACAGCGCCGCTGTGAAGGACGAGCTTTACAAGCTGAATTATCCCGGCGTAACAGGCGACACGCAGTTTGATGAAATCGGCGATGTTCACAAGGCGTTTGTAAAAGTCGAAATTCAAGACGGCAAATTTGTCGAGCTGACATAAAAGCCCGGCAAAGGAGACGGAGCGCCCCAGAGGGATACCGCCCTGGGGCCTCTCCTTCACAAACGCAAAGGAGCGTTTGCATCGCCGGAACGCATCTGGATTTGGGCAAAGCCAAACGATTCGTCCAAAGAACCGGCGCGTGTTGTTGGCATATGTCCCGAAATGGGAGTTCTCCCGATCCCCGCGGAGTATGTTCACCTGCCCATGAAGCCTGTGCCAAAGGGGTTCAGGCATACTCTCGGGAGCAAGTAAACAGGAAGGAGTATGTTGAGCTTCCCGCGGATCTCAACAGTGACGACTGTGGTTATACAGCAACTTTTTAACGGTCTGGCGCTTGGAATGGCGTATGCTCTGATTGCAGTGGGCTATTCTCTTGTCTTTGGCATTTTAAGGCTGACCAATTTTTCACATGGTTCCATCTATGCATTCGGCGCACATATGGCGGTGTCCTTCGTCGGTTTTCAATTCGGTTTGTTTTTTGCCATCGCGCTTGCGATTATCCTCACAGGCATCCTGGATATCCTGGTGGATAAAGCGGCCCTGGCCCCGCTGCGAAAAAAAAATTCGATGCCGATTGCATCGCTGATTACCACCATCGGCATCTCGCAGATTATCCAAAACCTGCTGACGATTATTTATGGGAGCCAGCGGCGTTCTTTTCCGGCCCTTTTTGATTTTGGAATGATCAGCATTGGTTCGATCCAAATCCATTCCACACAGCTAATGATGTGCGTTGTTTCCCTGATTCTGCTGCTGGTATTGACAGCCATCATTGAAAAAACAAAAATTGGCCTGGCTATGCGCGCCACCGAACAAAATACAAAAGCAGCCAGCCTGATGGGCATTAATGTCAACTTTGTGATTTCAGTGACGTTTTTTCTGACCGGCGCTTCCGCCGCAATCGCCGGTTCGCTTATCAGCGGCTATTATCAGATCGTTTACCCCACTATGGGATTTATGGCCGGACTGAAGGCGTTTGCTGCGGCAATCCTCGGCGGCATCGGTTCCCTGCCCGGCGCTGTGATCGGCGGCTTGGTGGTGGGCGTGTCCGAAAGCCTGGGCGCGACGTTCCTCGGTTCCACCTACCGCGATTCCATAGCGTTTATCATTTTGATCATTGTATTGATTGTCCGCCCAACCGGCCTGTTTGGCAAGAAAGCTATTACAAAGGTGTGAAATCATGGGCAAAGTTTTAAAACCTTCAGAAAACCGCCTGGGCAAACGCGGGGGATTCATATTTTCAATGGAATCCTTCTGTGAAAAATACAAGCTGCCAATTTGGGCCGCGGCGGCGGCTGTTTTGCTCGGCTTGCCCCTATTGGGTTTGAGCCAATACCTGATCCGTATTTTTATTATGATTGGTATTTATTCGATGCTGGCGCTGGGATTGAATCTGCTTACCGGCTATACGGGGCAGGTTTCGCTCGGCCACGCGGGATTTTTTGCAATCGGCGCATATGTTTCCTCTCTAATGTCCATCAACCTGGGATGCAGCTTTATCATTTCGTTTATTGCGGGCGCGCTTATCACGGCGCTGTGCGGCTTTCTTCTGGGGCTTCCGACCATGCGCCTTTCAGGCAGTTATCTCACCATCGTAACGCTTGGCTTCGGAGAGATTGTTAAAATGGTGCTCCTCAATTGGACAAATGTCACCAACGGCCCAATGGGTCTGAAAAATATTCCCAAGCCGAATCTGTTCGGTATGGATCTGACACTGGCCAACAGTGGCCTGTACTATTTAATGCTGCTTCTTGTTTTGCTGGTATCGGTGGTATGCGTGGTACTCATCCGCTCAAAAACCGGCCGCGCTTTTATCGCGATTAAGGATGATGAGCTTGCCGCCACCATGATGGGGATTCGCACCTCCCGCTTCAAAATTTTATCCTTTGCCTTTTCAGCCGGAATCGCCGGGCTTGCGGGCGCATTCTACGCGCCGGTTATCAGCTTTATCGATCCAAATACCTTTGTCTTTGACGTTTCCACGCTGATTATCAGCATAGTCATTCTGGGAGGCATGGGTACCATGCGCGGCATGTATCTGGGGGCGGCAATTCTGATTGCATTCCCTGAGGTAGCGCGCTTTTTGATGGACTGGCGTTTTGTTGTATACGGCCTGGTCCTTGTGGTGATGATGCGGTTTCGTCCGCAGGGTCTGCTCGGCTGGAAATCGCAGATGCCCTATAAGCTGCCAAAGCTGACCCGCATCGCTTTAGAGGAGCGCAAAGCCCAAAGGGCGGCCGAAGCTTAACGCGGCGGCCGGATTTTGCAGAGAAAGGAGCGCGGCCCGGCCTTGGTTAATCAGGATGGGCCAAAACCATTACAATGGCTTTATTATCCGTAAATAATGTCACAAAGCGATTCGGCGGCTTGGTTGCAGTGGATCATGTCAGCTTTGAAGTCAATCAGGGCGAGGTTATCAGCTTGATCGGCCCGAATGGAGCAGGCAAAACCACTGTGTTCAATATGCTCACAGGCGTGTACCAGATCGACGGCGGCGAAATTATTTTTGAAGACCGTCCCATTCATAACCTGGCTCCGCAGGAGATTGTAGCTGCGGGTATTTCACGGACATTCCAGAATATCCGCTTGTTTGGGAGTATGCGCGTGGTGGAAAACGTATTGGTAGGCACCCATATCCGCATGCGGTACAGCTTTTTCGATTCCTTTTTCCGCACTGGACGCTTTCGGCGGGAGGAGGCGAAGCAGACGCTCAAGGCGCTGGATATTTTGGATTCCATCGGTCTTGGTCATTATGTGAACGATTACGCATCCAGCCTGCCTTATGGCGACCAGCGCAAGGTGGAAATTGCCCGCGCCATCGCTACTGACGCGAAAATAATCCTGTTGGATGAACCAGCCGCAGGTATGAACCCACAGGAATCGCTGGAGCTGATGGAGTTTATCCGTTCCCTCACCCGCAAAGGCTATACCATCGTGCTGATCGAGCATGATATGAGCGTGGTGATGAATGTTTCCGACCGTATTTATGTGATAGATCACGGCAAGCCGATTGCGCATGGCCTGCCTGATGAGATCGCAAACAATGAAAGAGTGATCGAAGCTTATCTGGGAGGAGTGAAAAAATGCTGAAGGTCAGCGGGCTGCATGCGTTCTACGGCAGTATTCACGCCTTGAAAGGCATCGACCTCGAAGTCCATCAAAATGAAATCGTCTCGTTGATCGGTTCAAACGGAGCGGGCAAAAGCACCGCCCTCAGCGTAATCGCCGGCCTGGTGCGTTCCTCGTCCGGAAGCGTTGAATTTGAAGGGAGAAACATCACCAACCGGCCTGCATTTCAAATGGTGAAGCTGGGGATCAGCCTTTCTCCCGAGGGGCGGGAGGTTTTTCCGGCATTGACAGTGGAACAAAATCTGCGTCTGGGCGCTTATATCAAGAAGGATAAAGCGATTGAGGATTCTTTTACCCGCGTGTACGATTTGTTCCCGCGCCTCAAGGAACGCATAAAGCAGCAGGCAGGAACCCTTTCGGGCGGCGAACAGCAAATGCTTGCCATCGGGCGCGCGCTGATGTGCGAGCCGCGCCTGCTGATGCTTGATGAGCCGTCGCTCGGTCTGGCTCCCAATATTGTATTGCAGATTTTTGATCTGATCGAATCGATTAACAAGCAGGGCACCACCATCCTGCTGATCGAACAAAACGCCAATATGGCCATGTCGATTTCCCATCGCGCCTATGTGATGGAAACAGGCGCCATCGCCATGCATGGCGACGCCGGAGAGCTGGCAAACGATCCGCGCGTGAAGAAAGCCTATCTCGGCAACAAATGAGGAGGGGTATCCATTGAAAAAAATTATCAACAACGCAAGCGATGTCGTTAGCGAATGCCTTAAGGGGTTGGCCAGGGCAAATCCCCAGTTATGTTACACCGAACAGCTTGAAGTGATCTCGTGTAAAAGCAAGACGCCAAACAAGGTAGGGGTGGTTTCAGGCGGAGGTTCCGGCCATGAGCCGGCCCACGCGGGCTACGTCGGCAAGGGAATGCTCGATGCTGCTGTCGCCGGCAACATGTTTTCCTCCCCAAGTCCCGACCGTATTATCAAGGGTATCCAGGAGGCCGACAGCGGCGCCGGCGTTTTGCTGGTGATCAAAAATTATTCGGGAGATATCATGAATTTTGACATGGCCAGGGAAATGGCCGAAATGGACGGCATACGCGTTGAAAGCGTTGTAGTGCGCGACGATGTTGCCGTCCCGGACAGCACGTACTCGACCGGCCGCCGCGGCATTGCGGGTACAGTCTTTGTCCATAAGATCGCCGGAGCCAAAGCGGAGACTGGGGCGAGCCTCGATGAGGTCAAGGCAGCCGCGAAAAAGGCGATTGCCAACATTCGCAGCATGGGGATGGCGATGACGCCCTGTACCCTGCCGGCGGTTGGAAAGCCGGGGTTTGAACTGGCGGACGATGAAATTGAAATCGGCATGGGGATTCATGGCGAACCGGGCGTGGAGCGCACCAAGGTATTGTCCGCCAGGGAGACGGCGCAGATTCTATTGGATAAAATTCTGGATGATTATGATTTCACAGGCAGCGAAGTGGCGCTGATGGTCAACGGGCTGGGCGGTACGCCGCTGATGGAGCTGTACATCCTCAACAATGACGTCCAGGATATTCTGGCGCAAAAGGGAATCAAAATCTATAAAACCTTTGTAGGCAACTATATGACTGCCATCGAGATGGCAGGCTGCTCGCTGACGCTGATGAAACTGGATGAAGAATTGAAGGAGCTGCTGGATGCACCTTGCAGCACAACTGCACTTACGCTGCCGTAATGAAGGGAGGGACAGCCTTATGGGCTTTCAGCTAACGACAAAGGATTATGTGGAATATATCAAAAAAGCATATGAGAAAATTCATGCCAACGGCGATTATATCACGGAGCTTGATTCCGCCACCGGAGACGGCGATCACTGGACCAATATCAATATGGGGTTTGAAAAGCTGGTCGAAGCATCCGGCGAACTGGAAACAATGAGCCTATTTGACGCCTTTAAAAAGATCAGCATGATCATGATGTCCGTGATCGGCGGTTCAGGCGGCGTTTTGTATGGTTCCGCCTATATGGAGGCGGCAAAGCAGCTCAACGGCAAGGAAACGATCCAGAATGAGGAGCTTTGCGGTATTCTCGAAGCGATGATGAATGGCATTATGAAGCGAGGAAAGGCAAAACCCGGTATGAAAACCATGCTGGATGCTCTGGCGCCGGCTGCCGCATGTTATCGTAAATGTATCGCCGACGGCGCCGATGAAAAACAGACGCTTGCCAGAGTTAAACAGGCTGCCCTGCTGGGAGCGGAAAGTACCAGGCAAATGGAAGCTGTACGGGGCCGCGCCTATTATCAGGCAAATAAGGGCGTGGGAAACCTTGATCCGGGTGCGGTTACAATGTCCTATCAAATCGAAACTCTGATGGACTATGTGGAAGGCAAATTGTAAGCCACACAGGATATGTCCTGCGTCGGAAAGGAGCTTGGAATGACCAGGAAGCTGGCAGAGATCAAGGAAGATACCGACAAGTTTGGCGAAGTGATCGCCCGTACTCTGGATGTGGATGTCTTGATCGTGGACAGCGGATTGAAGAATGTCAGCAATACTTTTCGTTATTTCGATAAATTCACAGTGATCCAACCCTCGTCTGTGGTGGGCAGGGTGATCGCCACCGGAGAAACGGTAACAGTACGCGACCGCCGTAATTATGACGGTTGCCGGCAATGTGCTGATTACGATGAATGTGAAATGGTGGGGTTTATCGGCGTGCCGATCCGTTATCAGAACCGGACGGTTGGAGCGATTGCGCTTGTTCTTCCAAGACATCGTGTGGAGCACATCTTTGATGATATTCATAACTCGGTTGCTTTTCTTGAAAATATGGCCGATTTGCTGTCCAGTAAAATTCGCGATCACGACGAGTATGACGCCTTGAGAATCATTCACCGGGAACGCGAGATATTGATGGACACCATTGAAAACGCCATCGCTTTGGTGGACGAGCTGGGTTATGTCACCTATTGCAACCGCAACTTTCAAAAATTTTTTCCTTCAAGGCCCGATTTGACGGGAAGCCCGATTCGGGAGCTGGTGCCGCACAAGCTGGTTCTGGAATTGTTGGATACGCCGCAGGAGATCAATAACCGTCTGATTCAAACGGATTTGGAAGGCGGCGCCTTTTACGGCCTGCTTTCCTGCCGGAATATTAATATTGACGGCGTGCGCAGAGGCATCCTGCTTATTTTCAAATCCGCAAGCTATATGAGCAGCGATTACAATGAGCTTGTTCATTGTAATGGGAGCATGACCTTTCAATGGGGAAATCGCCGTCTGTTTCCGCAGCGGGTGGAGGAGCAAGCCAAGCGGCTTTCTATCTCTGATAAACCGATTTTACTGACAGGAGAGCATGGAACAGGCGGCTATATCCTTGCAAAATGTATTCACCAGTTTTCCAACCGCAAGGAATATCCCCTGCTGACAATCAATTGCAGCCGCTTATACCGGGATTTGCTGTACGAAATGATATTTGGGGTGTTGGGTCGATTATATCTGGCCAACAACAGCACTTTGCTGCTTCATAATATCGATCAGGCCCCTCTTTACATACAGGGAAAGCTGGCTGATTTTATTCGGACATGCTCTCTGCGCACCGGTGAAAACGGCATTGTACTCAAGTTGAATGTGCGGTTGATTTTTTCGACACACGCTGATCTGAGGGAAATGGCGCGCAATGGGCTTTTTGACGAAAATCTGTATTACCGCATATCAGAAAATGTCATTCACCTGCCTGCGCTGCGCGAGGAGCCTGACCTGCTAAAAACATTGATCCGTTCGGGCAGGGATTTTTATTGCGCACAGGCCGGCGGAGAAAAAATGTCGTTCAGCCCAGAGGTATATCGCGCTCTAATGCATTATCCATGGCCGGGCAATGTACAGGAGGCGGAGTACGTAATTGATCAGATCGCGTCGCATTGCGGCGGCTTAATCAAAATGGACGACCTTGCCAAGCTGAATTTGATTCAGCCAGAGAAGGTTAAGTCTATGAAGGAGATCGAGCGGGAGATGATCACCGCTCAACTCAAATCGAGCCGCAATAAGGACGATATTGCGAAATCACTGGGTATCAGCCGGGCTTCGCTGTACAGGAAAATCAAAGACTATAATTTATAAAGGAGATATTGTCATGATTGAAAACAAATGTGAAAACAGAGGACAGCACTGCGAGGATATGCGCGCAGCATTTGAACACCGCGCCACGTGGTTTTATACCTTGATCAATGAGGCGCGCAAAAAGGGCTTGGATTATGATTTCGCCCGCGAGGCAATTCTGGCCTGCGGTCGTTTTCACGGCGATCACAAGTACACCAAAACAGATGATCTGATGGTTTTTGCCCCTGAATTTGCAAATCAAAATGTCGTCGATATTTTTGAAATGGAAGTTTTAAGGGCGGATGATAAAAACCTGGATATCGATTTCCACTATTGCCCTCTTGTCAATGCCTGGAAAAAGTTGGGCGTCCCGGAGGATGAGATCGCTACACTGTGCGATATCGCTATGGACGGCGACCGCGGCATTATCAGTACCTTTCCCAAGTTCCGTTTTGAACTGGGCGCGACAATTGCGAAAGGCGATAAGGTCTGTCAAATCCGCATCAGCAAAACTGCCGAATAAGCTTTTAATTCAAAGCATATAAAACCGGGTACTAACCGGGTTTGGGCTGCATACCAATATGAATATCAAAAAGAACGTATGGTCCTATAAAATGAGACCATACGTTCTTTTTGGCGCGCTCTATGAGCGCCATATGTTTGACCTGGCCGTTCAATCATCATAATAATGTCCGCTGGCTTCTCGCTTACTGAGAGCGAAGCACATTACTTACTCCAATTTCTAAACAGTTTCGGACAAAATTTTTTATTTGACGCATTTTTTGTTTGACTATTATGCAGTATGTAGTAAAATAGAAGGTGGATAATAATATTGTGGCGTCTTTGCGGGTGGAGCGTCTGTACGCTGCCGCGTGAAATCCACGGCCACAGGAGGGTAATTATGGGCATGAATAATCAAACGGAAATTTTGCTGGAATCCGGAACCAATGAGCTTGAAATCATGGAGTTCACTGTCGGCGGCGAGATCTTTGGCATCAATGTCGCCAAGGTTCGCGAAATTATGATGTACTGCGCTGTCAAACCGATGCAGAATTCACATCCTGTTATTGAGGGTGTTTTTAAACCGCGTCAGGAATTAATTACCGTCATCAATCTTGCGGATTATTTGGGGCTTCCGCCTTCACAGGACATCGATCATGATATTTTTATCATTGCAAATTTTAACTCCCTTAACTTTGCTTTTCATGTACATAGCGTTGTTGGAATCGACCGAATTTCCTGGCGCAAAATCCAAAAGCCCGATAAAATTATCTACGGCGGCTCCGAGGGGATCGCTACCGGTATCGCCGAATATGAGGACCGCCTCATAACGATTCTTGATTTTGAAAAAATTGTCGCTGAAATTTGTCCGGAAACCGGCATCCAGCTCGAGGATCTCGACCAGCTCGGCAATCGTGAACGCTCCGACAAAAAAATCCTGATTGCCGAGGATTCCATGCTGCTTTCCAAGATGATTATTGAATGCCTGCACCGCGCCGGTTATGTCAACACCATTAAAACCGACAACGGCCAGGAGGCGTGGAATTATCTTGAGGAAGCCAAGGCGAGCGGTGATCCCATCTATGAGCATGTCAATCTTGTAGTGACTGACATTGAAATGCCGCAGATGGACGGCCATCGCCTGACAAAGCTGATTAAGGACGATCCTGCGCTTAAACGTCTGCCGGTCGTCCTGTTCTCCTCGCTCATCAATGAGGAGATGCGGATCAAAGGCGAACAGCTCGGCGCTGACGCACAGATTACAAAGCCCGAAATCGCCAGCCTTGTTGAATTGATCGACGGCCTGCTTGAACAGCAGGACGAAGTGTAAAATCTCCCGTCACATCTGCGTCCTGTATATCTGCGGTTTGCCGCGGATATACAGGGCGTCCTTTTATTGTCGAAAAGAAAGGGCCGGACAGCCTTATACTGTCCGGCCCTTTTTCCTAACTCGTCAGATCCGTGTGACCGCGATTGCGTCAAGAATGGTTTTTTCCTTTGCAAGCTGGCCGTATTTATTGACCTCGCTCTTGTCTTTGGGACCGTGCGTGATACATGCCGCCCCACCAATACAGCCGCCGATGCAGGCCATCCCTTCAATGAAATTATTCGGCAGCATGTTCTTGCGCGCCTTAAACAGCGCGGTACGGCATTCCTCAATGCCATCGCACGCGATTGGATTCGCTTGAAATTGCTCCTCGGAAATCCCATGCTCTTTCAATGCCTGCGCCACAGCGTCGGAAAGGCCGCCGCTGCGTGCGAAAATACGTCCGTAATACGAGGCGTTGTCAAGCACGCTCTCCTCCAGGTGTTCAATTGTCACGCCGCGCGCGTCAAAGAGCGCCTGAAGCTCCTCAAAGGTGATGACGCAATCAATCCCTGTACATGCTTCTTGTTGAAATTCCATTTTCTTAGCCGTGCACGGGCCGACAAAAATACATTTTGCCGTCGGATCGGTGCGCTTGATAAACCGCGCCACCGCCTCCATTGGCGACGGATTGTGCGAAATATGGTTCGCCAAATCAGGAAACGCGCTTTTGACATAGGCGACAAACGCCGGGCAGCAGGAGCTTGTCAAAAAGCCCTTTTCCGCAAGCTCGGCGGCTTCGTCATACGCGACCATGTCCGCACCGAGCGCGGCTTCAACAACGCTGTGAAAGCCAAGCTTTTTGAGTCCTGTGACCACCTGTCCTGTTTTGGCGTAACTGAATTGACTGGAGATGGACGGCGCCACTACGGCGTATACACGGTATTTTGCATTGTTTTCGGAATCGCGCATCATGGTCAGCGCGTCCAACACAAACGATTTGTCGACGATTGCGCCGAATGGGCATTGATAGACGCATGCGCCGCAGGCAATACACTTGTCATTATCAATCTTTGCGGAATTATCGCGGTGCATACTGATCGCTTTGATTTTACATGCATTCTCGCATGGACGCGTATACTTCATAATTGCGGAGTATGGACACGCCGTTGCACAGCGGCCGCATTCGACGCATTTTTCCTGATCAATATGCGCTTTTCCATCATGCACGGAAATCGCGCCCGTCGGGCAGGCATGCTCGCAACGGTGCGCAATGCAACCGCGGCACGCCGAACCAACGTGATAGCGGTTAACCGTACATTCATCGCAAGCGATGCGGATCACCTCGATTGCATTCGGATTTTCATGGTCGCCACCCATCGCCATGCGCACGCGCTCTGTAATAATAGCGCGTTCCTTGTAGACGCAGCAACGCATCGTCGGTTTGGGTCCGGGCGCAATCGCAAGCGGGATATCACGGTACGCGCTTTCAAGCGTACCTTTGTCAAAATGCTCGACAACTCCCTTGATTACCTTGTATTTTAAAAGCTGCACATTGGTGTCAAAGCTTCTTTCCGTCGTTTCCATCTGGTTTCCTCCCTCTGTGAAACGATCAGGGCTTGTTTGAAAACAGAAAATTTTTAGAAGTTTTCAAACAGTCTCTAATAGTAATTAACCGAAACGATCTTACCCATCTTTTCAAGGCACTGAGCCAGATCATCGATCAGGCGCAGCTTGATTGAAAGGTCAATCGGCATATCGGGGTTTTGATGCGCCGGGTTCATCGCGCGGCCGACAAAGAGATTGACGTCCGTCGCATCCTCAAACAGCATCTGCGCAATCAGCGAAGCCCCGTCGCGCTTGGCCATCCACTCGCTGTAAGCGTCCGATGAGGAGGCGTACCGCTTCGCAATCTCCACGACGCGTTTCATTGTCAGGACGCCCTCTGTACACAGGTCGACGCCTTCGATATAACCAATCGGAGGAATATCCGGGTCTAGATAGTCGATTTTCGTTTTGACCTCCGTGCCAAGGTAACGGGCTACGATTGACGACGTCGTGCCGCCGCAGACAATGGTTTTCCCACCCTGCGCGAAAAACGCCTCCATAACTTCCCTGTCCTCGGCCGGATTGACCGGCGGGCCGATCATCAAACTGACAAGTTCGCGTTCGCGTATACGCAGCGCGGCCACGGTCGTGTCGTCGCCGGGACGGTCCATATACAGCTCCCGGCACGCGTCGCTGATCAGCGCAGCGATTGCCTTTGCGGACATGCCAGGCGTGTATTTTCGTTCCGTATACTCGACGACATTCGGCCGTTCCCATCCAAAGTTGAGCGACTGCCCGACGCCGGCATGAATAACGCCGTCGCTCATCGCGATAAAGACATCGCCCAGACGCACCGGAAAGCGCGATTCAAAAATTCGTTTGCCCGCTATGACGTGTTCCGTCTTTTCATAGTCGAAGCTCTTGCCGTCGCGTAGCATAATCACATCCGGATTGTCATACTGGACGAGCCGCACCTCGTTTTTATGTACCTGAATCGCTGTAAACGTCGCATAGGCAACCTGACGCACCGAACAGACCGGAAGCGTCTGCGCAATCGTATTGACGCAGTCCTCAACAGTCATTTCCGAATCCATCATCGTCGCGATGATCTTTGAAGTCAATGTGGACAGGATGTTCGCCTTGACGCCGCTGCCAAGCCCATCGGCCAGTACCATGGTAAAGTCGCCGTTCGGATTGTTTTTGACCTCGACGCGGTCGCCGCACAGCTCCTCGCCCACCTTGTTCAAGCTGATGTAGCCATTCTCCATAAAATATTTATCCATGCTACTCGTCCTCCGAGCGCACGATATTTTTGATCTGCGACAGAGCGATCTTTGTTTCCGCCGTTGTTTCTCCAAGAAGCGACGCGATTTCCTGCACGATCCGCATCTGCTTTTCAATCACCTTATCGGTGATGTCGATCGTCTTGGCACGTTTTTCAATATATTTTTCGCGCCGGTTATGCTCGGCTGTGATATCTTTAAAGATGCCGAACAGCGAATGGTGCTCCGCATCGAGCACAACAGACAGTTCCACATACAGATCGTATTCCGGTATGTATATCTTTTTGTCAATGATATCGTTTCCCGTATCAAGCACGCTCTGAAATTCAGTCGGGTCGATCAGATCGATGACGCTTGTACCGATGACCTCCTGTGAACGTGCGACGCCGAACATATGGCAGGCAGGCATATTCATACGCTGAATCCGCAGCTGCTCGTCAAGCACAAGGATCGCATTGGGTGAAACGGCGAATACATTATTGGAAAACGACTCCGCGTTCTCAAGCAAATACGGCAGGCACATTGTGATGTCGGCCTTGCCGTTGTAGACGGCTTTCGCCTTTTCCCGGCAGGTCGGATAGCCGCACGAGCCGCAGTTCAGCTCATGCTCCGGCCGCGTCTTGCCCATGCGCGCAAGGATTTCAATGATCGTGGCTTCCGGCGGTTCCGGCTCGTGGACAAATTCGTTTGCGATGTGGCGCGAAAGTCCAAATTCGCATGCGGCATCAAAATCAGGCTTTTGATGCATATCCGGCTGCGCATACTCATCAACGCGCGCGCGGCTTGTCAGGATATTGTCCCTGTAGGCGCGTGTGGACGGCCCGTTGATGCAGCTTCCTTCACACGCGCTCATCTCGACAAAGTATCCCTTGAGTCCGCCGCGTTCAATTTCTTTAATCGCCTGCACACAGTTTTCCACACCGTCGACAGCGATGTATTTATATGTACTTTCCTCCGTGTGCATACACGCGATGATTCCGCCTGTGCGCGGAAAAAAGCGCGAAGCGCGGCCGCCCTGCGCGTCAACCTCCTGCTTTTGGAGCACAATGCCGCGCTTTTCAAACCACTGCCACAGCTCGTCAAACGTCAGAACACAATCGACATAGCCCGGCAGCTTCTCCATCTCGTCCTTTTTGGAAATACACGGCCCGATAAACACGACATATGCGTCGGGATATTCCTGCTTGATCTGCCGTGCACACGCCATCATCGGGGAGATGATCGGCGCAATATATGGGATCACAGCGGGATAATATTTCTGAATCAGCGTGACGACTGTATGACAGCACGACGAAATGATGACGTCCTGCGTTTTTTCGCGAATCATCCGCTCATAATCGCTTTTAACGATATATGCGCCCTGCGCGACCTCGCGCGCGGCAAAAAAACCGAATTTTTTGAGCAGTTCTTCCATCTCCTCAATCCCGGAGACAGGAAATTCGCTGATAAACGCCGGCGCCAACGCCGCGATGACACGTTTGCCAGAACCGATCGCACCGATGACCTCGGTCAGATCGTTGCGCACGCGTTTGGCGTTCTGAGGGCAGACAACGACGCAGCGTCCGCAGAGGATGCATTCCTCAGGAATAATTTTGGCCTGGTTATCGGAAAAACGGATGGACTTGACTGGGCAGGACCGGATACATTTGTGACAGTTTTTGCAGTTTGCCTTTTTCAGGCTCAAAACGTCATTCATGATTCCTTCAGTCCCTCCACTACCTCTTTTTGGAACACTTCGGCCGCATTTTCGGCGTTCAGTCCTGTCACAAGGCGGTCGTCAATCTTAATGGTGACGCCGTTCTGGCAGTGTCCCAGACAAAAGGACGCATTCAGATTGACCTTATCCTCAAGATGCTGCTGCGCGATCTGCTGCTTAAACACATTGATGATGTCATACGAACCCTTCAGGTGACACGAGCTTCCGATGCAAACATAGACTTCCATTTTGCTTCCTCCAGTACCACAGTTTCGGCCGCGTCGCACGCGCCTATTGTTAAATTTCTATCAATATAATAGCACAATCGTACCCCCGGCGCAACCATCCGCCGCAAATTTACGCGTCTATACGGACAGCAGTTTCCTGCGCGCTTTATAATCGGGCATCAGCCGCGCCATCATGTCGTGAAAGCCTCTTTGATGGTTGGGGTGCAGAAAATGCACATATTCATGCAGCACAACATATTCAACCGCCTCAGCCGGCTGGTCCATCAGTTGTGTATTGAGCGTGATGCGGCAGCGTCCCGGATTGCAGACGCCCCACCGCGTTTTCATCCGCCGCACGCGTATCTCCGGCTTTTGCGGCAGCACGGATGAGAACAGCGGATAAATCCGATCGCTGACCGCACAAAAAGCCGCGAGACATTCCTCATCCGTGTAGGCGGCGGATGAACGCATCTGCTGCGTGTGCAGCCGGACACGCTCACGCGCCCGTTTAATCCAGCCGGCGTGCGCCTGTACAAAGGCGTCGATCTGCCGCAGCGGCACACGCCGCGCCGCTGAAACGCGCACGGAACCATCCTCGCCGACACGCAGATTCAGGTTTTTGACACGCTTATACGTCAGCTCATATTCCACGCCGCCGGCTGTCCGTATCAAATGTGTCTCCCCCTTCCCATTGCTGCATGTTGCCGCCTGCGCTTTTCTAATATTTCCCATTCAAAAAACAATCTCAAAATGATACCCGCTTTCAATGCCGACGCGCCGGCGCGTCAGCGAACGCACCTCAGCGAAGCGCGGCCCTTCGCGCACAAGCTCGAAGAACGCCTCTAACGCGGCCGGTTCCCCCTGCGCTTCAAGCTCAACCGCACCGTCACAACGGTTGCGCACCCATCCGGTCAAAGAGAAGCGCAGCGCACAGCTTCGCACGAACCACCGGAACCCTACGCCCTGTACTTCCCCCTCGATCAGCGCGTACTCGCGCACTGCCCGCGCGTTCATAAGCGTTTTTCGATCGCATCGATGACGGCGTGCAGCGTGCGCAGGCGCGCGTACCGCTTATCGTTCGATTCGATAACGAACCAGGGCGCAAACGATGTGTTTGTGCGCAAAAGCATCTCATCTACCGCCTGCTCGTAGGCGTCCCATTTCTCACGGTTCCGCCAGTCCTCGTCGGTGATCTTGTAGCGTTTTTCCGGCGTATTCTGACGGTCGTTAAAACGGCGAAGCTGTTCGTCCTTATCGATGTGCAGCCAGAATTTCAGGATGATTGCGCCCCAGTCGGCCAATCCCCGTTCAAAACGGTTGATTTCGTCGTATGCACGGCCCCATTGCTCGTCGGTGCAAAAGCCTTCAATATGCTCCACCAGCACGCGTCCATACCAGGTGCGGTCAAAAATGGCGACATGCCCATCCTTTGGAAGGGTGTTCCAGAAACGCCACAGATGCGGGTGGTTCTTTTCAACCGTGCTCGGCGCGGCAACGGGAACCACCTCATAGCCGCGCGCGTCAAGCGCCTGCGCAATCCGCTTGATATTGCCGCCCTTCCCGGCCGCGTCCCATCCTTCATATGCGAGGATCAGCGGGATTTTTTCAAGATACAGCCGCCCATGCAGCTCGGATAAGCGCTTTTGGCAGTTCTTAAGCTCCTTGCGGTATTCCTCCTCAGAAACCGACCTGCTCAGATCCACATCGCAAAGGCGCGCGCAAGGCTCTGTGCGGATATCGTCAGACACACGAATTCCTGTAAACGGCCGCTCGATACCACTCTGCCGGTCCTCTATCGCGCGTTCGAGCGCGGCGATCACCGTTGTAAACACCTTATGTGTCGCATAACGGCGGTCTGTCGCGGCCACAACGGTCCAGGGCGCGTTGTGGCGGTCTGTGCGGGAAATCATTTCATCGAACGCCGTCAGATAATCGTCGTAATGCTCGTTGTGATCCCAGTCGGCCTTTGTTACGCGCCAGCGCGTCGCCTTTTTTTCCTCCAGGGCTTTAAAGCGTTTTTTCTGTTCTTTTTTCGTGATGTGGAAAAAGAATTTGACAAGCACATAGCCGTCGTCTGTGATCTGATGTTCAAAATCGACGATCTCATCATAACGGTGATTCAGCTCACGACGCGAAAGCGCTTCATCCTCGCGCGCCACCGAAACCTCCCGGTACCAGCTGCGGTCGAATAGAGCGATATCTCCATATGTCGGCAGCTTTTCCCAAAACCGCTTCATCCATGGGTATCGGCGTTCATCTGTGCTTGGCGCGGTGATGCTGTGCACCGAAAAGCCGCGCGGGTCCAGATTTGTGATAAGCCGGGAAAGCTTGTCGCCTTTGCCGGACGCGCCCCATCCCTCGAACACGATCACCGTGGGAATTTTGAGGGCGCGCGCACGCTGCTGGAGCACGCCGAGCTTCTTTTTCAATTCCCCCGAAACAGCGTCCCATTCCGCCTGATCCATCCACATGTCAAGGTCCAGATTTTCCAGCATATGATGTCCCGCCTTTCCGCGCAGCGCCGATTGTGGCATCCGCGTGATTCGTTTATTTTTATGGTATTATACCATTAAAAATTGCGAATTACAATGAAATTATCGTCTATTATATACAAAATTCACTTCTCATTTATAATGTTACTGTCCGTAGGACAAAGTCAGCAGCCTGTCCGCAGACGGATATCACATACCCCTGCTCCATATATGTCGCAATATCGGTGCGACCGCACGTCTCGACCGTATTCAGCGGCAGAGTGAAACCGCGCCCATCACGCTTGACAAACGCTTCCTTACGCGTCCATACCTTTAGAAACCGTGCGGCGTCCACCGCATACGCACGTTCACGCGGCGTAAAGCTTCGCTCTGCGACCCGCATATTCACCCGCCGAGCGAAGGATTCGATATCAACGCCGACAGGGCGCGGCGATACCGCGCAGACAACCGCGCCGCGCGTATGCGCAAGGCTGATCTGCCGTTCCGGTTCCTCCGGCAAAAACGGCTTGCCATGCGCACCATACGCCAGACGCGGCATATACCCGAGCGCCCGCGCCAACAGTTGCCGCACCGCGGCCGACTGGTCGGGCGCGTCCGTCTTTGCAAACCAGACGATGTGCTCCATCATGCGCCCTCCCTGCGGTAAAGTACAATCCAAAAATCCGCCTCCGTGTGCAGGCAATCGCATAACGACAGCCTTTGCGCTCCCTGCGCGGGCGTCCTGTAATAATAGGGCGTCATCATAAAAAGGCTCTTAATCAAATCGTTTCCATTCAACGTAAATTCATACGAAATTCTGCGGCGGCTTTCGATACAAAAACCTTCCAGTTCAAATGTCTTATCCGGGTTTTCATATGGATGCTCATACAAAATTTCTTTTAGCCCGTACAGATGGCGGGCGGCCGGATATACCGCCGCAAAAACACTGCCCGGCGCAAGCACACGCAAAAGCTCCGGCGCGCAGAGCGGCGAAAAAATATTGCAGCAAACATCAAACGCACCGTCTGAAAACGGCAGTGCGAACAAACTGGCAACCGCAAAATGCGCCGCCCGGCAGCGGCGCGCCGCATGGCGCACCGCCGCCTTTGAAAGGTCGACGCCATAGAGCGCGGCATCCTTTCCAGCCGTGTGCAGCGCGTCATACAGCCGCGCCGCATAATACCCCTCGCCGCAGCCCGCGTCCAGAATGCGCGGCGCGGCGCCTGCGCGCGCGGCGATCTCTGCATTGAGCGTGTCGGAAAGCGGCGCGTAAAACCCGCTGTCGAGAAAACGCGTTCGGCTGGCAACCATTTCAGCGTTATCGCCTGGATTGGCGCTGTTTTTCCGATTAGCCAGCAACAGATTCACATATCCCTGCGCGGCCAGATCGAAGCTGTGATTTTTCGGGCAGCAAAGCGCGCGTTCCCGCTTCATGAGCGCACCCTTACAGATTGGACAAATAAACATAAAGCCGCCTCCATCCCCGCCGCTTCCGGCCGGGCGTTTCCTCAGGAATTCATCAAACGGCGCCCTTTGGGCTTGACTGCCGCAAAGCGGCAAAGTCGTTTGCCCTGCGCATATTGTACCAAGATTCGGCTTACCCGTCAATTTACAGTTTTTCCAACCAAGTCTGCAGTACTTGCGGCTTTGTGCGATACGCATTATAATAGAAACAACAACGCTGAAAGGACAAGGATTGACCGCATGTCTATCAAACTGATCGCTCTCGATATGGATGGAACGACGCTTTGCAGCGACCATCATACAATTTCCCAGGAAAACCTCGATGCCATGGCCGACGCAGCCGCACAAGGCATTCTGATCGTCCCAGCTACCGGACGTATTTGTAACCGCCTGCCTGAAATAATTGAGGCTCAACCGTGGCTGCGCTATGCCGTTACAGTCAACGGCGCGGCCGTAACCGACTTGCATACAGGAAAATCGCTCTATAAAAATCCTCTGAAACGCACAGTCGCATTGCAGGTGTTTGATCTTGTGGAACCATATCCGATCTTTATCGAGATTTACTGTGACGGCTTGGATTATATTGAGGAACGCCGTATGCCATATTTTTCCGAGCTACCCATCAGCGAGGAGCGCCGCAGCATGATGCTGCGCGGCCGCTGTTTTGTCGAAAGTCAGCGCGCATTTCTTGAAGAAACTGACGGCGCGATTGAAAAATTCAATCTCCCCTATCTGGAGGACGACATTCGATTGACCATCAATAAACAGCTCTCCGCTCTTGACGGCGTGACGCTGACCTCCTCAATCGCAAAAAATATTGAGGTCAACGCAGCCGGAGCCGACAAGGGCGACGGGCTGGCGCATCTGTGCGCACATCTTGGCATCGCGCCCGACGAGGTGCTTGCAATCGGCGACGGCGAAAATGATCTGACCATGCTGCAATTCGCCGGTATGTCCGCCGCTCCCGCCAACGCTTGCGAACAGGCCAGAAAGCTTGCCGGCTGGATAGCTCCCTCCAATAATGAAAGCGCTGTGGCGCGCGCGCTTGAGCATTATCATATCATTTAGCGGAAGTAAGGGACCGCCCATACCTTGAGGAGGCCCGTATGACGCCGATGGAGCATGTTGACGCATATAAGAACCTGTATTCACAGCCGCAAAACGCCGTCCAGGCGGGCCTTTTGTCCCCGCTCCACATTAAATTTTCTTGCCGGGCGACAGCCCGCCTGCAAAAATTTGCCTTGATCGGGTACAAAATCCCTCGCCTGTCCAGTATCCTCCGGCTGTGAATACAGGTTCTAAGATCAGCCTCGAGCTGGGACTTTATGAATTGGATGATCTTTCCGATTTTCTTGACCGGCAAATAGAGGTACTTGACAACGTACCATATATATACATTGATCTGGCTTTGGCGATTCCTTTAGGCTTCAAGCATGTCTTTCACTGTATCTCGGAGTATTTTTCAGACAATCGATACATCCCCGAAAACCGGCCGGACTGCCCTGTGGAAAAAAGCCTGATCGGCCTGATCCGTGACAGATACCAATCCGGCGAGGCGACGCTTGAGCAAACATGCGTATGGCTGCACCGGCTTTCTCTCTATTTTGAGCCGTACTCTGTCATGAACGCCGTCGAGGACTATTACAGGCTGGCACATGAAGAAATTGTTTTCTCAATCGATCAGGTGAAAAATATGGTGGAGGAAATCCTTTCACGCGGTACACAGATATAACAGCCCTACGGCTGGAATTGGCATAACATCTTGAGCGCAGCACGCAAAATAAAACGATTATGACCGTTAAAATACAAAGTGCGCCTGCTCCATTGGAGCAGGCGCACTTTGTATTTTGCCGCTCTGCGGTACGATGAAATCATTCTCCAAACCGGCAGCGGACCGCATCCGTATATCTCCCTGGCTATGAAAGAACAGATATCAGCCCCGCGGTCATTCATCACAGAATCGCCATCAGCCGCAGGAAGTACCAGGCCGGCGACAGAAAGCGCAGCGCGCCCATGCCGGCGGGCAGCAGCACAGGATCGACGATTGCCCCTGAGCAGATAATGCCGATGAACAGAAACGGCGGTAAAAGCGCAACGACAATACCCGTCCACCGGCGCAGCCGCGACATGAGCGGACTGATAACAGCCATCAATACAGACAGCGCGCAAAATGCCAACACGCGCGCGCCTGCACCGTATGCGCCGTCTTGAAGAAACAGCGCATGCATAAGCCCGTCTGCGGCAAGCAGCACCGCCAGATTGATCAGCACGCCGGCCAGCGCCGGCGCAAATGCAGTCACGGCTCTATGGCCGGAAAACACAGCCAACTGACGGTACGCGGCGGCACGGCCTCCCGCCTCAAGCAGAGCAGACAGGACCGTGACGCCGAAAAATACAGTTATAAGCACAGCGTAAAGCAGCGGCTGTACGCCGCTGTCTGTCAATTCCTCTATTGAAGCGCCCTCCCCGCGTGTGTGCAGCTCAAGCGACAGCGGCGGTTCGCTGATACGCAGACGCTCATAGATCAGCGCCGTGTTGCTGCCGTCGATGCCATTGTCCTCCAGAAAAGCTTTCGCCATCCCGGGCGCGCGCGCATCCATATATGCCGCAAGGACGATTTCATCGGTTAGCGGACGCATATAGGAGGCATCTGTCAAATAAACCGTTACAGGCGGCTCCATTTGATCGTCCAGCCGATATCCGCAGTGGAGGACGCCCGCAAGCACATCGCGGCGCAGCGCGTCGTCATCCGTGTAGCGTATCACCGTAAAACCGGCGTTTTCAAGCAAGGCGTTTGCCGCTGTCGACGCTATATCGCCGGACACTGTCACGCCGACCTGCAAATTTACGCCGTTGTTCTCGGGAAGCACTGCGGCCAGCAGAAGCATAACAGCGAGAAAAAAAGCGGTTGACACATAAAACGCCGCTGACCGCAGCACCGATTTGAGCTGTACAAAAAGAAGCGCTGCAAAATAGCGCATCATTATTCGGCCACCTCCCCACGCCGCCAAAAGACTGCTGCGGCTAAGTACAGCAGAACGCCCATAGCCCATGGCTGCCAAAGCTGTGCAGCCGAAAGCTGTTCGCCGAACAGCGCAGCGCACAGGCGCAAGCCCTGGCCGACCGGCGTAAACGGTGCGATCCGGGAAAACACCTCTGGCATCAGAGCCAGCGGCAAAAAGCACCCCGCGCACAGCCCTGTCCCCACAGACAGCAGCAGGCATGCGCCAGCGCACATTTTCCACTGTGAAAAGAACGTTGACAGCGCCGCGGCAAACGCAGATGCAATAAACGCAAAACCAATATATACCGGCAGCTTGCCCGCGGCAAAGCCGTCGAGCCAACATGCGAACAAAAAGATCGGAAGCTCAGCCATGAGCATGAGTAAAAAGACATGAAGCCCAGCCGCGGCAAACAGCCCGCGCGCATGCGCAGCGCGGGCAAAACGCCGCAAATCCTGTATCGCGGGCTGAAAGAGAAAGCCATAACAAAAAAACAGGGCGGAAACTGCCGCCGCCAGATAATAAAGCGGCAGTGACAATGCGCCCGATGCGGATAGCGTCTGCTCCTGCACCAGAGAGAGGCGGTCCAGAAACGCGCGTACAAACAGCATATTGATTCCCATAACCAGTTGATCGTATTGCCGCGCCGACATCCCTTCTCCATAAGAAACGGATTCCTGAACAGTGTAAACGCCGCGCTGTGCCGCGGTTAAATCGGCGGCCGCCGCGTCAAGAAGCTGTCGCACCCACATTGCTTCCAGAGGGGATGAAAGGTCCAGCTCGATAACAGGGCTTATATTTTCTCCATTTAAAATACTGTCGATGAAACCCTCTGGAATGGTTATGACGGCCGCATATGAACCGTCACGCGCCTGCTGCGGCGTCACAAACTGCATATCGAGCAGCTTTTCAGCGCTCTCCATTGAAGCGGCTGAACGAAGCGCCATCCGGCTGATGGGATTGGTATCAAGATTGACGACAGCTACCGCCGCCTTTGGCTGCTCCTGTTGCGGCAATACGGAAAAAGCTGCGTATCCGAGCGCCGCGCAGACTCCAAGCACGCAAAGCAAGCACAGCAGCCGTCGGCCGCTGTGCTTGCATACAATCAGAAATGAGGTTGCAAACAGTCTCATGTTGTTCCCTTCGCAGGCTCTTTTCAGCTGTTAGTCCGTCAAGGCCAATCATCCCATTGAGGCGCTCATGATCAAAGGCAGCAGCTTGCCGAGCGTCGCATTGAGTCCGTCGTTATATTTCTGAAGTTCAGCGTCAAGCTCCTCTGCCGTCATGCCAAACAAAGGCGTCTGCGCGCCGCTGAATTCATACGGGCCGTCGATCGGTTCCGAATCGGCCTTAAGGCTGAATACGATTCCCATCTTTTCACCCGCCGCAGTAACAGACGCCGACAAAGTCGGAAAATCATACGTTGTTTTGCCGCCGTCGGTTGTAATGGCGCCGCTGCCGCCGATATCATAAGCAAAATCGCTCGTCAGGGCATCCATGGGGATTCCCATATGGAAGTTCATATCAAACTTGCCCTCTTGGTCGGCCGTCATATCCATCGCCATGTTGATGGCGGCCGCATTGCCGCCCATGCTGCCGGGCGCGTTCTCCAAATTCATATCCATCGTAAAGTCAACATCGTATACGCCGTCCTGATAGGAATCGGACACATCCATTGCAAGCGTCATTGTCTCGCCATTCTGAGACATGACGGCCTGTGCCGTTAGCGATTCGTCTCCGTTTTCAGCGATATTGAAATCAGCGGTCAGCGATTCGATCGTCACACCGTCGATCGGCTCGGCCGGCGGCGTTACCTCGAAATGCATGGTCTGAATCTGGTTTTTCGCGCCGACGCCGATCGTAATAGTCGTATCCATCTCGGGCATTCCGGCCTGGAGCGGTTCGATCAGCTCTTTTGTAAACAGATCGGCAAAGGAATCCGCGCCGTCCAATCCAGCGGTGAACATACCGCTGTACATCTGCCCAAGCTCTGAATCGACATAGATATAATTGACCAAATCGATCACAAACGTCTTAACGTCCTTGCCCGGCACTTTAATCACATACTGCTGCAAGCCATCTGCCTTGGCGCCCTTTTCATAAGCCGCGTTTTCAAGCGCCTTGCCGGCGATCGCATACATATCGGCCTGCATTTTCTTATAATCCAGCCCATAGAATGCGCCTGACATACCAAGCTCGGAGCTCAGAAGCTCCTGCATCTCCATAAGCTCCTCGTCGCTTGAATAGCCGTCGTAAAGCGGGCTGTTTTTATAATCCTGCGCAAAGGTCTGCGGGTTGATCGACAGTACTGTGTCCGAGAAGGTCGGAACATGAAATGCCAGCAGATCCGGCGAAATATAGCCGTACAGCTCTACCAGGTCCAGATCGCCCAAATGCAGCGAACCGCTCAGTTCCGTGATGGAATTTTCCGGATCGGAAACGAGATTGCCGCGGACGCCCGCGCCGGCCAGCAGGCTGTTGACCAGAGCGATATCCTCCTCGCTGCCCGCGACGTCTGACTCAATCCCGACAAGCTGCAAATCATACGTCGTTTTGGATGCCTTCGGCTCCAAATTGCTCATCACGCCCATACCGGGCACTTCCGCCATAATTTTATCCGCGCGGGCCTGAATTGATTTGTTCGTCGCTTCAAACGCCTTGTCGACTGCGGCCTTCGGGTCGCCCGATGAGAAAACGCCGGAAAACAGCAACACAATCGCGGCTGCAAGCACAACGATCACACCGCCGATGATCAGCGGCAGCTTATTGGAACCGGGTTTGACAACCCCGGCGCCTGTGTCCGGAGCGGGTTCCCCTGTATTCTCCGGCTGTACGTCCGCCTGCATGGGCGCAGGCGCCGCTTTTTGCAGATCAATCTTTGGCGCGTCGTCAGCGCCGGCATTAGACTGTGCCGAGCCTTGTTCGTTCATACCCTCCGGCATGTTCTGTTCATCCATTCAAAATGCCTCCTTTTCTTCCTTTCAGCGGACCATGCGATCCGCAGCAACAAGGGCGTGGATATCCTACGCCCGGGATAACTGCTCCGCCGCCTGCACCATGCGGCATGCTTCATCACCCGTCAAGGCTGCCGGCGCATCGACGCGGCCGCCGCGCAGCAGGACCATAACATCTGCGACAGACGCGATGGCGGAAGGATCATGCGAAGAAAACAGCAGACCTGCGCCGCGCTGCTTTAAACCGCGCAGCAGTGCTGCGATATCGGCCCGGCCTGTCACGTCGAGCGCCGTAAACGGCTCATCCATGATGAGATAATCAGGCCGCGCAGCAAGCGCGCACGCAATCGCCGCGCGTTTTTTTACGCCCCCCGAAAGCCGCGATACACGCCGGCCGGCAAATGCGCACAGGCCGAGCGCCCGCTCGGGCGAATCGGCGGAAAACATGGCGGAACGCGGCCGGCTGCATGCGGCATACCAAAGCGCAAGGTTATCACGCACCGACAGATCGGCAAGCAG
>ERZ808041.552-NODE-552-length-26557-cov-4.734970_pt1 | contig 26557 bp, 25 predicted proteins | sample MGYA00380192_ERZ808041 | MGnify/ENA primary metagenome ERZ808041 (study PRJEB31490, sample SAMN06133412) | mouse gut metagenome | isolation source: Z1_1 | host: mice | place: China: Chengdu | collected 2015-05 ...
TGGGTATATTTATTTACGCTCCCGAAAATGCAGTAGAAATCATTCTCATTAGAAAAACAAAACCACGACTGCATCGTTCCGTTTGCAAGGCCGTTTTCTTTATAGCCTGTAACAAGCACAAGCGGCGCAGGGATTGCCGTCACATGCTCCAGCCAATGAAACCCCCACCACTCTTTTTCCTTCATCTCGTCAGGAATCACAAGAAATTGTTTCTTACCCATTTTTATTTCCTTTCCTCTTAATATCATTTCATTCAAAAAGACTTTCCATCTAAAAAACAAGCCACAACTCCGGCAATACCGGAGTCGCGGCCATCTTCGTTATCTGTTATCTTCTCAGACAAAACATCAACTGCTTACTTTGATATTTTAATCTTATCCTTAATGATCCCCGTCAGCATATCCGCCGCTTCGTCCATTCCTGAATCTTCCAGTTCTTTGATCATCTTGTCATATGTTTTGTCAAAGTCAGCTTCTTTCGCCGTTACACATGCAACCAACTGGGACTGTGAGATCTCATCCAGCTTATTCCCAATCTCATCAAATTCAACCGGTTTGGACATTGCCCAGAGTGGCGGAAAATCCGGAGTTTCAAATTCATCCTGCTGCGGGAAGATATCTAACAGAATCTCCGCATCCCATGCGGCACACGCTGCCTTCTGCTCCTCATTATATTTGGCAAGTACTTCTTCTTTGCTGTCCGGCCTGTATGAGCTTCCTTTAGAATCCTCTACACCTACGCCATAACGCGGGAATGGATAGCTGTGGAAACCAACTCCCGTAGTTTTCGCATAGTTTTTGTCATTACTTGACGCATCAATTTCTTCCTGTTCGCGGTAACGGTGTCCGTTCTCGTCAACCTTATAATTCACATCCTCGATTCCCCAGTTAATCAATACCTGGCCTTCGTCAGAGCAAAGGTAATCCAGGAACTTGATTGCAGTCTCAGGATCTTCACATGCCGTTGTAATCCCGACTCCCTGTCCGGTAGCAAGTCCCTGATACATCAACGTCGGAACTTTTACGGATTCGTCCATGCCAAGGGGAAGCCCGCAGTAGGTCTGCCCAAGCTTGCCGTCCTGCTTTAAGATCTTCTCTCCGTCCTGATAATCCCACTGGGTATCAAAGAGAGCCAGTACGCGGCCGGATGCAATCTTTGCAATATAATCATCATGGGTCTGGGTCGCAAACTCAGGATCAAGGATTCCTTCGTTATACATCTTATTCATCCATTTGAAATATTCCCGTACCTTCTCGGATGTAAATTTAAAGGTAGCGTTACCGTCCTCATCCACCAGCCACTGTCCGTTGTCCGGAGCGCCTTCTGCGATGTATCCTGCCGGATTCCCCAGTGTGATCATCCAGTGCCAGTCAGAAGCTGAGAGGCTGAACCCGATATTGTCCATCCCGTCCTCGGTCTTCGGATGCGCTGCAAGATAATCTTTAATCATTTTCTCAAATTCTTCCAGGGACTTCGGTACTTCATAATTGTTTTCTTTCAAAACATTAAATTGAATCTGCGCCGTACCTGCGTCTTCAAACTTCGTTCCTCCCATATCGTAGGAGCATAACTGGTAAATGGAAGGATCGTCCTTAGAATATTTCAGTTTGTCAAACTCATCACCATACATTTTCTTGATATTCGGTCCATATTCTTCAATCAGGTCTGTCATATCAATCAATACGCCTGCGTCAATCAGGCTTCCTGCATCGCCCTTTGCGTAAATGATATCCGGGAACTTCTGCTCTGCGATCATAAGTGAAATCTTCTGCTTATCCTCTCCCACCGGATGGTCTGTCTTAAGCTTCACACCGGTTGCTTTTGTCAGCGCTTCCGCCACAGGATCAGTCCATGGATCATCCTCCTGCAAATCGGCATTATAAAATGTCAATTCAGTTATACCATCTTCACTTTTGCTGCTGGATTCTTTTTTCTTACCGCAGCCTGCCGCCATACCTGCAACTAAAGATACAGTCAATACTACGGCCAATACTCTTTTTGCTTTCATAATACAAGTTCTCCTTATTTTATAAGATTATTTTTTATATCAGGCTATCCTGCCATCAATCTTTCACTGCTCCCAGTGTCATACCTCCAACAAAGTATTTCTGAAGGAACGGGTATACCACCAGGATCGGCACTGTGGCAACAATTGTGATTGCCATACGCACGGACATGGGTGACACCGCATTCGTAAGCTGAGAAGTCTGATGCGGGTCAATCTGAATAGTTGCCTGCTCCATAATCTGATACAGCACATACTGCAGAGTCGGAAGCTCTCTTGCGTACAGATAGGTATCCATGAAGCTATTCCACTGGCCAACCGCAAGGAATAAGGCAACGGTTGCAATGGTGGGCGTACACAGCGGCAGGATTACCTTAAGCCAGATTGTAAAATCATTGGCGCCGTCAAGCTTCGCCGCTTCCTGCAGCGCAATCGGCAGTCCTTCGATAAAGGAACGCATGAGGATCACATTGTATACCCAGATTAGACCCGGAATAATATATACCCAGAAGTTATTCCCTAAGTTCAGCGTCCTGGTCAGGAGCAGATACTCCGGAAGAAGGCCGCCGCTGACATACATTGTGATGATAAATAAAATGGTAAAAGGCTTTTTAAAGTAGAAATCCTTCCTGCTGAGTACATAGGCAAGCATCGCCGTACAGATCACGCCTATCACAGTTCCTACTACTGTCTTAACCACAGACATCATAAACGCCGCCCCAAGGTCATTTTCTTTAAATATGTATGTATAGTTGCTGAGTGTAAATTTCCTTGGAATGATAAAATTCACATTCCTCATGGTGTCCATGGAATCATTCAGCGAGATTGCCAGTACGTTCAGGAACGGATACACCGTTATCACAATCAGAAGCAGACAGAGTACCAGCAGTACATAGTCAAAGGCTTTTTCACCCTTTGAACTTTTAATCGTATAATCATTTCTTGCCATTTTTCCGCCTCCTATACCAACTTGTCTTCGCCGATTAAGCCTGCAACCTTATTTGCGATAAACAGAAGGATGACTCCGACGACTGACTGGAATACACCGATTGCAGTACCAAGTCCATAGTTGTTATTGCCGATACCACGGACATACGCGAACCAGGAAAGAACCATCGCATGATCCTGTACCACACTGTTGCTTAAAAGCATCTGCCGTTCCATACCAACATTCAGTGCAGAACCGATACTCATTATCAGAAGAACAATGATCGTCGGCTTGATGCATGGAAGCGTCACATGCCAGATTCTCTGGAACCGGTTGGCGCCGTCCACCTTTGCCGCCTCATAAAGCCCCTGGTCGATACCTGCCATTGCGGAAAGGTAAATAATCGCATCCCACCCCATCTCTTTCCAGACATTGATCAGGCAGACCACAACCCAGAACACCCACGAATTCGTGGACATCAGGTGAAGCTTCGTGTTTAACATGGTGTCAATTGCACCGCCGTCATTGAATAGCATCTTTGCGATACTTGCAATGATAACCCAGGATACAAAGTGCGGAAGATAAGAAACCGTCTGCGTAATCTTCTTGAATTTCGAAAAGCACAATTCATTCAATATCAGTGCAAACAGAATGGCTGATATCGTCCCGATGGCAATGCCAAGGATACTGATTGCAATGGTATTAATCATCGTCTGCGGGAATAACCGGTCAGTAAATGCTTTCACAAAGTTGTCAAATCCCACAAACTTCCGTTCCCATACCGGTAATGCAAATGTGCCCGGCTTTACCTCCTGAAATGCCATCGTCCAGCCCCACAAAGGCACATACTTGAAGATAATGAGCCAGATTACGAAAGGCACCGACATCAACAGGAGATACCTCTGCCTCCACATGAGATTCAAGGAAAATTTTTCTTTTATTACTGTTTCTTTTTTCTTCTTTTTCATCCTCTCTCTCAACCTCCTTTTATATGATGTAATTATTATACGAAATGTGTCCAATGTTCTAATACCTTGCTTTTTGCATGTGTTTTACGCTATTTTTTTTACACAAATTGACATCAAATAATAAATGTCTAATTTTTAACATATTTATGGTCAAATAATTACTATTGCATTTTTTGTGTGACTGCTTTAGCGTATTGCAATATACTTAGGGGCAATGTAGCCTTATTGCCCTGCATTAGAAGGAGAATTTGATTATGATATTTCAGACATTTCACAATGGAATAAACTTAGGCGGCTGGCTGTCCCAGTACGAATTTCTCGCCAGCCAGCCTTTGACAGACATGAATTTAAAGACACATTTTGATTCATTCATCACAGAAAAGGACATCCGGCAGATTGCCGCGTGGGGTTTCGACCACGTAAGGCTCCCTGTAAGCGGATATCTGCTCTACGACCAGGCTTCCCGCAAGTTAAACGAGCAGCCGCTTGCATATATTAAAAACTGCATTGGGTGGTGTCAGGCACATCGCCTGAATATGATTTTAGATCTCCATGATTTCCGGGGAAATGTTTACGGGGCTATGGATACTCCCATGCCGCTTTTGACGGAAATCTCGCTGCGGGAGCATTTTCTTTCAGTCTGGTCAGAATTGTCCAAACATCTGAAGGGATATGGAAATGAAAATAGTGATAGCAACAAAGATGAGAATGTAATTGCCTTTGAATTGCTGAATGAAGTTTCAGACGCCTCACATTATCTCTGGAACCGGTTATACAAGTCGGCAATCAAAGTAATCCGGGAAAGCGACAGCACCCGCCTGATTCTGGTTGGAAGCAATTGCCAGAATTCTGCGGCTTACTTAAACCAGCTTGACCTCATTGATGATCCGGCGGTATTTTATAACTTCCACTATTATGAACCCCAGGTATTTACCCATCAGAAAGCACATTTTTCCAAAGAAATGAAAGACTATAACCAGACAGTCACCTACCCCGGTGATATTTCCGGCTTTGGTAAATACCTGAAATCTCATCCGGAATATCTGATGAAATACCAGCTTGTTGCTAAGGAACGCAATAATGACAGAAAACTTATGGAGAAGCTTCTAAAAGATGCTGTAGATTTCGTCAGATATACTGGATGTCCTCTTTACTGCGGAGAATACGGAGTCATAAATTCTGCTCCTTCATCAGAAGCCGTCAAATGGATCAGGGATCTGCTTTTTATTCTCGATGAAAACCATATAGGCCATGCATTGTGGAACTACAAGGCTCTGGATTTTGGACTCCTTGATCTGGATGGAAATATCGTATCAGAAGAGTTCCTGCATTTTATGAATTAATTTTTCTTATAAACAAAAGAGACGGTATTGATGATACATAACAGCACAAAAAAAGTGCATTCTCCTACTTCCCCGGCAGATTTAGGAAGCTTATAACAGTTCCTTACTGCCAGGGATTGCATCCTTCTATGCAGAAACAGAGATATTCGTACCGGATTCCGTTCTTGCTGCTTCTCCGGTTTTCATATAGATTGCAGGCTCTGTCATAACAACATCCACTGTTTTTTTTACAGGTACGCTGCTGTCTATACCAGCCTGAACCGAATCAGTTCTCTCACCCGACACTGCCTTCCCGCTTTCACTGATGCTGACTGTATCCATATTCTTATTTCTGCTTTCTTCTATCCTCTTTTCCTGTTCCCCGCGTTCTTCCTTCCGTTTCCGGATCGCGTTTTCCTGCTCTGATTTCGCTTTTTCCTGCGCCTCTTTTGCCTCTTCTTTCATTCCTTTCTCAACCTTCTTCTGATAGTCCTCTGCTTTGTCTAAAGTCTCACCGACATACCCCATTGCCCGCGCCATGGTGGCTGTATCGCCTCTCCTCTCTGCTTCTTCATAGGCACGGAACGGCGTATTCATCATTTTCATATTCATACTTGCCCCTGCAAGACCTTCCATTGTTTTCGCATGCATAATTGATCCCTCCATCCAAATTTTTCCGGCATAATCTTTTTAAGAAACCCAAATGACGTATAAAACGGCCGAATGGCCATAATGGGGTGTCCTTGGCATTGCCATAAGTATGTTCCTCCTTTAATCTGATATTGTCTCTTTCAGTACCGTGATGAAGATCAGGAATCCTTGGAATTTATCTGCCCTCAGTCTCCTTGCGGTTTCCATGCCGTCCGGATCTCCCTGTTCTTTTTACGGAAAAAATCGTAGACCTCATCGTACACAATAGCCAATAGTAAAATCAAAAAATTTTCCATTACTTTAGACATATTATAGTCTTCCTGAAACACAAAAACAATGGAATTGCTGTGAAATGCTTTCTAAATGCTGTGGAATGTGCTGTCTTTCAGCCTTTGGCTTCACAATTACTCCAACGCCGCATCTATCGAAATTATTTAGCCTTATTTATTTCAATTACAACTCTAAACTTTAATTTTATTTTACAAAAATAATCTCGAAAAAAATCACAAAATTTTTCAAACAAATTACCGGAAACTCTTTACTCTTTCTCCAATGAATGATATCTTTATACTGTAAACTAATAATTTATGGAGGTCGTTTAAAATGGCGAGAAGAAAGGTAGAAGAAAAAAATTATCCGGAATTAATTGAAATGGCAGAGGAAAGAATCGAAGCATTATCTGCAGAACTGAAGCAGGAAAAAGCGAACCTCAAACAATTAAAAAAAGACCAGGTTCGTTATGATGCTATGGTTGAAAAGCAACGAAAACAGGCTGAGGTTCAGAAAGCTGCTGAGCTGCTTGTTGCATCCGGAAAAAGCCTGGAAGAAATCGAAGAATTTCTTGCAAATTAGTATCACCTATCTACGTAGGACGAAGCTCAGAAAGAATTGCCGACGGCACATTTTTCGAGCGCTAAACTATCAATAAGCCTGCCTTTAATTAGACCAATCAGGCAGGCTTTTCAAAATTATAAAATATAAAGCAAATCGAATACCCCGCAGATTTAAAAATTTAAAACCTGCGAGGCACATCACATTACTTATACAATTCCCTGAGCCGTCATCGCATCAACAACCTTCTCAAATCCCGCGATATTCGCTCCTGCCACATAGTTTCCTTCCATACCATAACGCTTCGCAGCATCAACCATATTGTGACAAATCTTCACCATAATTCCTTTAAGCTTCGCATCCACTTCCTCAAACGTCCAGCTCAGTCTCTCGCTGTTCTGAGACATCTCAAGGGCAGACGTAGCCACACCGCCGGCATTAGCCGCTTTACCCGGCGCAAACAGCACTCCATTGGCCTGCAAGTACTCCGTTGCCTCCATAGTAGTAGGCATGTTAGCGCCCTCTGCAACAGCCATACATCCATTCTCTACCAACAGCTTCGCATCCTCCAGATGAAGCTCATTCTGCGTCGCACACGGAAGCGCAACATCCACCTTCACAGACCATACGCCGCGGCCCTCGTGGTACTCGGAATTCGGGCGATACTTCTTATACTCTGTCAGCCTTGCACGGTTGACCTCCTTAATCTCCTTAAGAGCCGCTACGTCAATCCCGTCTGGATCGTATACCCATCCGTTGGAATCACTGGCTGTCACAACCTTCGCGCCCAACTCCTGCGCCTTCTGCGTTGCGTAGATTGCCACATTTCCGGAACCAGATACCGCAACTGTCTTGCCTGCCAGCTCTTTTCCGTTAAGCCTTAGCATCTCCTCTGTCAGATACAGAAGCCCATAGCCTGTGGCCTCCGTCCTCGCAAGAGAACCGCCATAGCTTAAGCCCTTTCCGGTCAGCACACCCTCATATAAGCCGCGAATCCTCTTATACTGGCCAAACAGGTAACCAATCTCTCTCGCACCCGTTCCGATATCTCCTGCCGGAACATCCGTGTCTGCGCCGATATATTTACAAAGTTCTGTCATAAAACTCTGGCAGAATGCCATTACTTCCCTGTCTGATTTGCCCTTGGGATCAAAATCAGAACCACCTTTACCTCCGCCGATGGGAAGGCCAGTCAGGGAGTTCTTGAAAATCTGCTCAAATCCCAGGAACTTGATGATTCCAAGATTCACAGACGGGTGAAGACGAAGTCCTCCCTTGTATGGGCCAATCGCGCTGTTAAACTGCACACGGTAACCTGTATTCACCTGAACCTGTCCCTTGTCGTCTACCCATGGAACACGGAACTTAATCTGTCTCTCCGGCTCTACCAGTCTCTCAAGCAAGGCATCTTTTCTAAACTTATCTTCATTGGCCTCAACCACCACTCTCAATGACTCCAATACTTCCTTTACTGCCTGGTGGAATTCTGGTTCAGCAGGGTTTTTCGCCACTACTTTTTCCAGGACTTCATCAACATACGACATACCTTTCTACCTCCTAAATATAATTTTCTTTTTTATTTTAAATGTTTTTCGTCCGGAACACAAGGTTTTTTTCACAATTTTTTTGATTTTCTGCAATTTTACTTTTGTTTTCCTTCATTTCTATATAAAAATTGTTGATTTTATACGAGCTGATTCTGGATTTCATGCAACAGAGTGTACTCTAAAATTCATTTTTCTAAAACAATATAAAAAACGCCCGACGTACTGTCCTCCTGCCAAAACAGACAGTACATCAGGCGTACCTCATCACGCCAGCTTGCTGATACAATCCATCGCAAGCTCATAATCCTTCTTTACCTGATTAAGAAGCGGCTCCACATCCTCTCCATACTCCTGTCCGCCTCTTAAACGGTCCGCCAGCTCTGCGGACGAATGATAGAGCGCCGTAATCGACAGGTTCTGGCATACGCCCTTCAGCGTATGTGCCGCCCGAAACGCCTCATTCATATCTCCTGTTTCCATGGAATTAATCAACAGTTCATAACTCTTATCATTCAACAATTTTAGAACAAACTTCTGGATTCTCTCATCCTTGCGAAGCCTCCCCAAAACATCCTCATAGTCTGCGCCCATCGCTTCATAACACTCTTTTACAGTCATTATGTTCTCCTCCTATCCTTCTTTAATGAACACTCTATTTTTGGTAAAAACAATAGTTATTCCTGCCGCTTCTCTTAACCTCATATAAAGCCTCATCTGCCATATGGAACAAGGTATCATAATTGCCTCCGCAATTCTTCGCACACGCAATTCCCATGCTGACACTGATGTTAAACTTCTCATACCGCGTAGTCAACAGACGGAAAATACGCTTCACAGGCGGCTCTATTTCATCCTTATACGGCATGAAAATGAGGAACTCATCGCCTCCCATCCTCGCAACGATATCTACCGGCCTGGTGTTGGTTCTCAGCTTATCTGATACGAATTTAAGCACCTCGTCTCCAAACAGATGTCCATAGGTATCATTCGCCAGTTTGAAATGATCCAAATCAAATATAAGGAGAAGGAACTTCTTTTCTTCATCCTCGTCAAGCCGTGCAATAATCTGGGCTTTCGCCGCTTTATGGTTCAGAAGCCCTGTCAGGGAATCATGGGCCGCCATTACCTCCAGATGGTTCATTTTCTCCATATCCTCATGGATATCCACAATCTTTCCAATAGCGCCCACATACTCCGGCGGCTCCCAACTTCCCCACATGGAACGGGCAATGACCTTACTCCATCTCTCTTGCCCGTTGATGTTTAGCACATACTTTTCCTCCACAACAGGGTCTTGAGGCGTGTTCTTTTCAAGCCTGTTCAGCAAATGCTCAAAATCATTCTGGGTAAATATGTCCGTACCGAAATAATCCTTGCGGGGATTCATGATCGTCTCCGGCATATTCAGATAATTCGCCCCCCACTCCGACAAGATCAGCATCTCCGGAGATACAGTATACTCAAACTGAATCTCCTGGGACAACTCCGCAAAGAACTGGTATTTGACACGTTCTCTCTCCAGAAGCTTTAATGTGCGGTCTGAGACGTCCAATTCACCCTTCTCCACCATCTTCTCTACTGCATCCAGGACCTCCTCCTGCATCTTCCTGCCTTCCGAGCGCACCCGCATTTCCTCTTTCAACGCACCTGAAATGTCTCTTAAGCACTCCATAAGAGTCGGGTTAAACACACCGCACTCGCCGTTCAGAATCATCTCAACGGCCTTGTCATGGGAGTATGCGTCCTTATACACACGTTTGCTGGTCAGCGCGTCATATACATCCGCCAACGCCACAACCTGCGCCGCAATAGGAATCTCATCCCCCTCCAATCCGTCCGGATATCCTCTCCCATCGAATCTTTCATGATGCCACCGGCAGATCTGAAAACCTAACCGAATCAGCGGCTCATTCTCTCGGAAGGGAATATTACTCAATAATCTTGCGCCCTCCGCCGCATGTTCCCGCATGATCTCATATTCTTCCTCCGTCAGCCTTCCCGGCTTATTCAGCACCTCTGAGGGTATGGAAATCTTACCTATATCGTGAAGCGCCGAGGCGTTGCAGATCAGCGAAATATCCTCGGTAGAAATACCATACAGGTTCTTCTTGATTAACCACTTTAAAATCAACTCCGTCAACATCCGAATATGTAGTACATGAAGACCACTCTCACCATTACGAAATTCCACAATATTTGACAGAATCTCAATCATGAGCTTGTTGTCATTCTCTTTCTCCATGATTTGGTTTGTCACCATATGGGACAACTCTTTCTGTTTGGTAAAAAGAATGATTGTATTGATTACCCTTCGCCGCACAGTACGTTCGTCAAACGGACGGCTGATATAATCCTGAACACCCAGGTCATAGGCTCGGTCCACATATGCCGGAACGTTCTCCGCTGATATCATGATAACCGGAACATCCTTGATCCATCCATTTTTATTCATGACTACCAGCGTCTCAAATCCGTCCATAACCGGCATCATAATGTCCAGCAGAACCAACGCGATCTCCTGCTCTCTGTCATGCAGGATCGCTGACGCCTCCATACCGTTCTCCGCCTCCAATATCTCATATTCATCAGAAAGCATATCCGACAATAATGAACGGTTAATCTCCGAATCATCAACAATCAAAATCTTTTTCATTTCAAAAATATTCTTCTTTTTACTCATCGAAATCTCATCCTCAATCTTCTGACTTCATAATTTTTGATATTATTTTTATTTCAGATAGTTTTTTAACAGCTTCATAAGCTTCTGTATGTCGATTGGCTTCGCCACATGTTCATTCATGCCGCAATCCAGACATTGCTGGATATCCTCTGAAAATGCATCCGCTGTCATGGCAATAATCGGCAGGTTTGCATCTTCTCTCTTAAGGGCGCGCAAAGCCTTCGCCGCTTCATAACCGTTCATGACCGGCATACGGATATCCATCAGAACCGCATCATAATAACCTGGCTTGGACTCTTTAAATTTATCCACACAGATCTGCCCGTTCTCTGCCCAGTCTACCTCAAACCCTGCATCTGTCAGAATCTCATGGGCTATCTCCCAGTTCAGCTCATTATCCTCCGCCAGCAGAATACGAAGACCTTCAAAATGAATCTTCTCCGTCTCCTTATTTTCCTCCGGTACACCACCCTCCATATATCGGCTGAGTCCCAGATAAAGATTAGACTTAAATAAAGGTTTCGAGATAAAACCGTGTGCTCCTGCGGCACGCGCTTCGTCCTCGATATCACTCCAGTCATAGGCAGAGATAATCAGAATCGGCAGCTCAGTGCCCACAATCTTCCGGATTGCCTTAGTCGTCTCCAGCCCGTTCATCCCCGGCATCTTCCAATCTAAGAGCACAACATCATAAGCCGTATGCTTTCTATAATGCTCCTCAACCATCCGAACAGCATTCTCTCCACTCATCGCCCACTCTGCATCCACACCGATCTCCTGCAATGCAGAGGTCGCGCTGCGGCACATATCCTCATTGTTATCCACCACCAGCAGACGCCACGGTGGAAGCACCATATCCATTTCTTCAATGGTCGCCTTCTCAAAATCAATCACGATATGGAACTCGCTGCCCACACCCTGTTCGCTCTCAACCTCGATGGTACCTCCCATCATATCCACAATCACCTTGGTAATTGACATGCCAAGGCCGGTTCCCTCAATCTTCTGTACCTTAGAGTCCTCTCTGGAAAATGTGTCAAATATCTTCTTTTGGAACTCAGGCGACATTCCGATTCCCGTATCCTTCACCCTGAAATGGCAGCGTACATGGCTGCTTCCCAGAGGGGAATCCTCCTGAGCCAAATATACATTAATTCTGCCGTCTGTCGGCGTAAATTTAATCGCATTGGACAGCAGGTTAAGAAGTATCTGGTTCAGACGCACACTGTCGCAGTATACATTCTCTGCCTGGATATCCCGTATAAAGATATCAAAATGCTGCCCTCTCTCCCGAATCTGGGGCTGCACGATATTCACGATACTCTCCATGGTCTCCCTTAAGGAAAGAGCATCAATATTCAGAGACAGCTTCCCACTCTCAATCTTGGACATATCCAAAACGTCATTGATTAATCCCAACAAATGCCTGCTTGAAAGGCCGATTTTCTTTAAGCAGTCCCGAACCCGTACAGGATCCTCCACATTTGACAGGGCGATTGCCGTCATTCCTACAATTCCGTTCATAGGTGTCCTGATGTCATGGCTCATGCTGGATAAAAACTCGCTCTTTGCCTGGCTTGCCCGAAACGCCTTCTTCTCCGCCTTCTCAAGCTCACGCAACTGCTGCTGTGACAGTCTGTAATACCAGATAAATATAATTGCCAATGCAAGCAATATGACACCGCATGCCGCCAGCACTGTAACCTGCTGTACACGGTTCAGCTTCATGATTACTCCATCAAGAACACCGTAAGGCATGACGGATACCAGATACCAGTCAGAACCTTCAAGGGGAGCCGCATACATATGCTGGTGAACTCCCGTTTTATCAATCGTCAACGCAGAATAATTCCCGCCCTCCTCAATAGAGCTCTTGAACTGCTTCACATATTCCTTTGGGCTTTCCTGGCTCTCATCCGAAACAGTCTCCTCAATACGGTTGAAATAGTTCTCACGGAACGCATTACCCGAACGCACCACAAATTCTCCGTCCTTGCGGATAATATGAGAATAGACCATGGTGCCGTCTCCCTCCAGGACAAGGGCATTCTCCAGATATTCCATAGGAATACCCGCAACCACTACATCACTAACACCGCCGTCCCCCATTGGGTACGACGCATCCACAACCATCAAAAGCAGCTTCATTCCACTTTCACTGAATCCGCTTGTAATAACCTTTTCTTTTATATTCAGGGTGTCTTGAAATTCTTCTTCGCTAAGGAATTCCACTTCTTCGCCGTAAACCGTCTCATGTCCCCCATCCTTCCGGTACATACCAAAATGGACAAACTCCCGAACCTCAGCGCTTAAGTGCAAATCGTCAAGCATCTCCTCCCCATAAACAGCCTCCTGGGGCGGCGTACGCTTGATTACGGCCTTTACCCTTGAAATCTGGAGATCTATTACAGCATTAAACTTCTGCTGTAACTGGACGCTCATCTCGGACATGTAAAGCTTACCAACCTCGTTGATCGCATCATAACTCTTTTGGCCCATCGCCGAGCCAAGCCAAAGAAAAATAACAATACACAGTACCACCAGACCGCACACACTGCTTATCAGAAACTTTTTTGTCTTTTTAAACATGCTTCATATCCCTCTACTTAGTTCCTATATTCTGCGGCAGTCCGCATTTTCCGGACTTTGCCATGCAATATTTCATCATACAAGCATCTTAATGGACAAAGTCCACCTATCCGAAAGACATATATTACGCTACGCCCTTCGGGTATAAATATCTGCATCTTACCAAATTTATTATAAACAATCCTATCTGTGAAATCAATTCATTTCTGAAATTTCTCTGTTTCTTATCTATTTCTTATGTTTTTCCTCTGGTTAAGCCTCCACAATTCGTCACCATTATTTTAAAATGTGATTGCAATTCACGAATCATCATGATAGAATAAGTCTTGTCAAATGGATTTACTTCTATTATAAGGAGGAATTTTTCAAGTTATGATCCTAAAGAATTGCAACTCATGCATCATCTATGAGCCCGATTCCGAGTCGGAGATTCTGTTAAAGGCAAGGGTCAGATGCGTGGATGACAAGATTACACTTCATTTTGAGGATGAAAGCGGCCTAAGCGAACATACAGACCGGCTTCGGATTGATTTCTGTGACAGCCAGGTTGGCTATATCAAGACATTCAGTGAGCTTGAAGTCAGGAAGAATTCAGATCCTTACATATTGGAGCCTTGGATTGCTGACTGTAAGATTCTTGAGATGATTGAGATTCTTCAGCGTCAGCAGGAGCTTCGGGTACGGATGGCCAAAGAAGTGACCTTAATCTCCGAGAACCATGGACGTTTCACAGGTATTGTTCAGAATATTAGCGTAGGCGGTTTTTATATGACTACGAAAAAGCGCTTAGAGGTTGGAGATCACGTTGAATTTGAGTACACATTCATGAAGAAGCCCCAGGACGTACGTGCGTCCGTCATACGTGAGACGGTCATCAAGGATGATGATTTCGGCTATGGATGCCAGTTTGCAAACCTGCAAAAGGGTGCGGAGAGAGATATCCGCCAGTTTGTATATCGGCAACAGTTAAATAAAATGTGGTGATTAAAAACTGCCTTAGGCAGTTTTTTTATTTACAGGCACTTATCCTCCCTCTCCATCTCCCTAAGCCTTTCATTGATCCTTTTCGCCTCATTCCGGTTAAACAGATAAAATCCAAACCAGATCACCATAAAAATGCAGCACGACGCCAAAAACTGCAAGACCGTGTACCCAATCCTGTCCGGATAAAAGGGAATCCACCCCAACGAAAGAGCCACCGGATAGAATACTCCCATTCCCACACAAAAATGTATGATTGTCTTCACCATCACTGAAAACCGTTCAAACTGATAGATAACCGCCGTCCCGCCGCATGCGATTCCTACAAGCATTGCGCCCGCCGACTGTCTCCCAAAATCCTCAAATACCTCTCTCAAAAATTCTTCCCCGCCTCCCACGTAAAAAGACAGGCACATAATCACAAAGGAGGTACAGCCTAAGGAAATGCCGGATAATATATATTTCACAAATAATTTTACAGTATGCTTCATTTTAACCCTAACCTTTCTTTAAAACTTTTCCGAAAACTCCTGGAAATATAATCCGTAACTCCGTTTTTCATTACCAACTCCATGGTTCCGTTAAATCCTGCCTCCACATGGTTGATTTGGCGGATATTAATAATCGTTGACTTTGAAATCCGTACAAAATGAATGTCTAATATATTTTCCAATTCATACAAAGGCTTATCCAACAGATACCTGTTTTTCAGTTTATCATAACAGACAATCTCCCTGCCCTCGGTACGCACTAAAACAATATCCTCTGGCTTCAGAAAAAAAGTCTTCTTTTCTTTTGATGCAGCCAGCGTCAGAGAATCCGTCTCCTCCTTCTCCAGTATGGAAATGATTTCCGCAATCCCGTGGGTCATTCTGTTTATGTGAAGAACCGCGTACGGCTCTTTGTAATCCGGACTGATTTTACATTCTACTTTCATACATGCGCCTCCTCCTCAACCATTATAGCATAACAAGGGATGTGAATGTGTGCATTTCAGACATGAAAAACGACCTCTTACCCGCCGTTACCTGCCTCTCCCCCAACCCCTGTTGTTTATTCTACAAACCAGGACTAAAATAAATCTATCATAAAACTAGGAGGAAGCAATATGCCACAATCAATCATAAAATTAGAGCATCTGAACCTGTCATATAAGAATGTCCAAGCAGTACGGGATGTGTCGTTTACAGTCAACTCAGGAGAGCTTCTGGCTGTAATCGGACAAAATGGCTCTGGGAAAACCTCTACCGTAGAATGTGTAGAAGGTCTGCGAAAACCAGACAGCGGCTTGATACAGGTTTTTGGAAAAGACCCCTGGCTTTGCCGAAGCGAAGTATACAAAGAAATGGGCGTCCAACTCCAGGAAACAGCATACCCGTCGAAGCTTCGAGTGGATGAGCAATGCCGGCTTTTTGCGAGCTTTTACGAAAGACCCGCCGACTGGAATTTACTACTGGCACAGTTGGGGCTTGACGATAAAAGGAAACGCCCCATACACAAATTATCCGGCGGCGAAAAGCAGCGGTTATCTATTCTTCTTTCCCTCATGGGACGTCCAAAGTTATTAATCCTGGATGAATTGACAACCGGACTCGACCCTGAGGTGCGGCAGAATATGTGGGCCAGCTTTGAAAATATCAGGAAAAGCGGCGTTGCTATTCTTATGGTTTCCCACTATCTGGACGAGGTGGAAGCCCTTGCCGACAAAATCCTCTATCTTGAAAAAGGAAAACAGCAATTCCTTGGGACACAGCAAGACTTTCGGGAATATGTAAAAAGCCGGGTTCCCAAAAGCCAATGGAGGGAAGATTGCTCATTGGAAAAACTTTATTTAATGATCGCGCCGAAAACAACTGGACTTACGATGGAGGGAATATTATGAGACGGTTTGCAGTAATCTGTGATATGGAATTTCGATTGTTTGTACGAGACTTTTTTGGTTTTTTCTTTGCTCTTGTGTTTCCTGTGCTGATGCTTCTTTTATTTGGCGGCATCTTTGGAAATGAACCGGTTTACGACGGGGCGGATATTGGAATGATGGATGTCACCGTGCCGGCATACGCTGTGATGGTAACAGGGGTCACCGGCTTAATGTCCCTTCCCCTGACATTAGCTGGTTACAAGGAGAAAAAAATATATAAGAGCTTCGACGCTACGCCGGTTGGAAAGAAAAATATCATATCCGCGCAGGTATTTGTCAATCTTGTGATGACGCTAATAGGGATTTCTATTTTATTAATCGCCGGAAGGATACTTTATCACATACAGATAAATGGGGATTTTCTGTCCATCTGCGTTGGAATATTTCTTTCCATAGGGGCAATGTTCTCTATGGGATTTTTTCTCACGGCAATCGGACGGGATTTAAAGAGTACGAATATGCTTTGCTATCTTATCTACTTCGTCATGCTTTTCCTCTCCGGCGCCACGATGCCGGACCAGATGTTTCCGGATACGATGAAGAAAATCTCCGGTTTTCTGCCAATGACCCATGCAGTTGATTTGATGCAGGGGATTTTCGCGGGGGAGAGCCTGCGCCTTCATGGAAGGGAATTACTGATTCTTGGGGCATTGACTGTGGTATGTACGGCTGTGGGGGCTGTCCTATACAGGCGGAAGGATTGGACGTAAAAGACAACCCATTTTAAACTTTATCATAATGTGTCCACATACGGATAATCTTTACGGTACCCTGATACTCCACATCACCTACAAATACCGGCTCATTATACACCTGATATACAAGACGGTGGTGAATATTGATTCTCCGGGAATATAATCCATCCAAATTACCCACCAATTTCTCATATCTTGGTGGGTTTTGATATGGATTCTCCCTGACAATATCAACGAGCGCTTTAGCCTTTGACGAGATGTTGGCAGCCTTTAATTTATCCAAATCCTTCAGCGCTTGTTTCTCGAAAACAATTCTATACATTACCATTCCACCATATCTTCGGGAACACAATCCTCAATGGGGGTTTGCGCTCCCTTAACAATAGATTCCGCCATTCCTTCCATCGAATTGAGATATAAAGTTTCCTGAATTGCATTCCAGTCGTCCTCTGATAACAGAACAGCATTCCCCTTTTTGCCAACAATTAAAGCAGGCTCACTGTAAAGATTCACGTTCTCTACCAGATTATAAAGATTCTTTCTTGCGTTCGTTATATTAATTGTTGCCATATAAAATCTCCTTATTTAATGATATCATTCAGTTTGCTGCATACCAGCAAAATATATACCTTTATCCTATGTGTATTTTTATTGTAACGTACGTATACACGTACGTCAATATCCTTTTTTCATTATTCCCCTTTCGGATACCCATCTCCCTGCCATTCATACATAGACGTCCCATTCTTCTGATTGTATTCCTCTACCACCTCTTTGATATCATCCGGCGCGTCTCCAATCAGCCCTGTCACGCCCATTTCCAAATACTGCTTCATTCTGACAGTATCGAAAACCGTCCAAACATAAACCGGAAGCCCCCTCTCTCTTGCCTGTGTCACAAGCCGGTTACTTACCTGGTTTTCCTCCGCCGCAATAAAATCAATCTCATACTTCCACAGCATGGTATCGTCAATCTCCCCCGAACTTCCGAAGATGCAGTACCCTGTCCACCATTCCGGATGCGCCTGCTTCACCGACAACACGCTTAAGTAGTCCAGGGACATGAACATTGCCCTCTCACCGAAATCATATTGTTCCACCAGCCTGACAACTGCCGCTGAAAGCTCATCTCTTTCCTCGCCGCTTACCTTTAATTCTATGAGAAATCCAATCCGGTTTGGCGCCTTCTTTGCTGCCGAAAGCATTTCCTCAAGAGTCGGTATCTTTGCCGTCTCATTTTTGTGTGAAAAATCTGAGACCTTCAACGCCTTAATCTCGTCAAGAGTCAAGTCCCTGACATTCACCGGCTTTTTCGCAAGCCTCCACAGGTTCGAGTCATGCACCACAACCGGAACTCCGTCTTTCGTAAGCTGCACGTCGATTTCCGCATAATCCGCCCCTATTTTATCCGCTTCTTCTACTGCCTTCACCGTATTCTCAATTCCGTAAATACTCCCCCGATGCCCGATGACAAAAGGCTTATCCCGAAGGGGAATCTGATAAAAATTCGACGCTGCATATGCGATAAATGCAAGACATAAAAGCGCGCCTGCCATCCGGTAACGTTTTTTGCGAATCCTCTTTCTCCATCCTTCTTTCCATTGAAGCCACCGCTTCTTCACAATTCGTACGATGATTCCGCTGTCTCCCTCCCAGACGGGCGACACCTCTGCATGAAGCTTTTCATATGACATGATACATGTAATGATTATGTAAATACATATCCCCATGGCGGCAGAAAAGAGGACTGCTTCAAAAATCCAGAACAGAAAATCTTTGCGGAATGCCTGGGAATAGACAAGATATTTATAAAAGTAGATATCAAAATCCTTGTTCTTAAGCCTATTTCTTCTCCACTGATTCGTAAGCATATGACGTACCATAAACCAGCCTCCGACACACACAAGAATCCTCAGACGATTGTGCCATTCAAGCCTCCTTAACCATTTGACGCTGTCTGCCGCCGCCAATTTCCACCCCTGCTGCCTCAGAACCATAGAAACCGGAACAAAAAACAAAAGAAAATAAAGTGCATAAAATGCCATATTCATCGCGACACCGCCTGCAATTCCAGGTCTTGTCCGCTGCATCTCGGACAGAATAAACTCCGGAATCTCAATCCCTGGCACTAAGGAATTGAGATATACCATGGAAATAAGGGGCAAAAGCAGCAGGTAGTAGAGTGAGCTAAACACCAGTGAGCTTCCCCTTAAAGCCCGCAGATTCCACAGGGAATTGACCATCACCTGTCTGACAGTAAAGGTTTCCTTTTGTATACACAGCATCACAAGATTAATAACCACACTCAACTCGTAGAACACATAGATTGCTGCCAGAAAAAACAGAGAGAGGAAAATCAGCGCCCCCTTCACACTCATAAATGTCCCTATGATATCTTTATTAAAGGATACGCCCTTTGACGAAACATAAGTCTGGTAAATCTCATTCAAAAGGGGATTTACCAAGGCTAACGTAATCAGTTTGAATATTACTTCAAATTTCAGAACTTCTTTCACTGCTCTTTTCATTTTCCAAAAACTCTCCTTATATCAGCAGAAAAGTGTAAAATCCCTGATAGCTCAAGGGGACTCTACACTTTCTGTGTTTATTCAGATTTTGATTTTGCCTCAGAAATAACTTCATTAATTAGCTCTAACGCCTTGTCTTTGTTATCGCTTTCCAGTAATGCCTTGATAGAAAGTAAAACGGTAAGAAGCTCTAAACGTGTCATTTTCCCACCTCCCTTTTCATGAGAGTCATTTTTACTGCTTTTACTATCTTCATTATAATATCCTGCTAAAAAAGTGTAAAGTATATTTAAATTCTTGAAAGATAATCGCTAATCGGAAACTCCAGAATTACCTCCGTTCCCTCTCCCTCTTTAGACTTCGCATAAATCTCAATTCCTAACTTCTCACAGAGCTTCTTACACAGATAAAGCCCCATTCCAGTCGAGCGTTCTGTTTTACGCCCATTACTCCCCGTAAACCCTTTCTCAAAGATACGGCCTAATTCTTCCTCCTTGATTCCAATTCCGTTATCTTTTACTACCAACCATACGCCGTGGCTATGCTTTACCGTATCCCGTAATTCATGCCCTTCAGACGGACAGACTCCGTCCGTTAAGGTTTTAATCCAGATTCTTGCGCCCTTCTCCCGACGGTATTTCGCGGCGTTTAGCACAAGCTGGTTCAGGATAAATGCAATCCATTTTTCATCCGTATATGCCATATCCTTACAGTCCACCTCTGCCTGTATCCGGCTCTGTATCAAATACCCCTTGTTTCTCTTAAGCACCGCTACGGCAATCTCACCCAGCTTCGTCTTACGGATTACATAATCCTTATACACATCATCCGACCTGGCATAGTACAGCGCCATATCCACATAATTTTCTATCTTCTGGTTTTCCAGACGAATCCGGCGAATCACATCCTCCCGATTCTTCAGAGCATCACTCTTAAAATTCTCACACATCAAATCAATGCTCGTAATCGGCGCCTTTACCTCATGTACCCAGCTCTCAATATACTCCCTGTACTCCTTCTGATCATCCTCAATCTGTCGAAGCCTTTCAATCACAGCCTTGTTGGAAATCCGAATCATTTCCCTGTAAAGCCTGTCCTCCAGCCTGTGGGAAACCGGCATCAATTCTCCCAGAAGATACCGCTGATCCATCTTGTTTAAGGTTTCCCAAAGCTCATGAAAATAGCGCTGCCTATTGTAATACTCGTATCCAAGCCATAACACCAGAAGCAGAAGCCAGAAAATAAGAATCAGTATACAAAACTGCGGCTCGTATCCGGTAGCACGCAAAAAACCTGCCAGAAGCAGCATACACCCCACATGCAGCGTCAGTAGCAGGATTTTATCTCTCAAATATTCTCCCATTTTCATATCCGGTAGCCCATCCCCCGTTTCGTCTCAATCAGGCCAAAAACCCCGATTGCCTCCAATTTTCCACGGATACGCGTGATGTTTACACTCAAAGTATTGTCGTCGATAAACACCTGATTATCCCACAAATACTCAATCATATCTGTTCGCGGAACAATCTCACCCTTCCTCCTAAACAGCAGATGCATAATCTTGAGCTCATTCTTGGACAGCTCTGTCTGCTTTCCCCGAAAACCTATCGTACCCCTGGCAATATCCAGCTCTACCTCCTTGTGGGTAAATCTCACAGGGTCTTCCTTCTTTTCCCGATGTGTCCTCTTTAAGACCGCCCCAATCCTGGCCAGAAGAATGGGCGCCTGAAATGGTTTTGTGATATAATCGTCCCCGCCTTTCAGAATACCCGTCAGCTCATCCATAGAATCCGTCCTGCTGGTCACAAAAATCACAGGCACCTCCGACTCTGCCCGTATTTTCGTGCAGATATGAAAGCCGGACTCATCCGGAAGGTTCAAATCCAGAAGCACCAGGTCTGGGTGTTCAGACAGCACAACAGAGGCGACGTCCGAGAACTCACAAAGAGCCGTCACCTGATAGAATGCATTTTCCAGCAAAAGCTTTAACTCCTGCCGGATGACGGCATCATCCTCCACGATTACGATATGCATACCGTTCCCCTTTCTTTGGCTTCTAAATAATCTGGGACGCAGCTCATTCACCACGTCCCTGTTATCTCTATTTCACAAGCAGGCTCTTACCCGTCATCTCCTTTGGCTGTTCCATACCCATAAGCTCAATCAAAGTCGGCGCAATATCTGCCAGGCATCCGCCCTCCCGAAGTTTATAGGCCGGGTCAGCGTTTACCAGAATAAACGGCACCGGATTCGTCGTATGGGCCGTAAACGGCTCGCCCGTCTCGTCGTCAATCAACTGCTCGGCATTTCCATGGTCCGCACAGATAAACATCTGTCCATCAACCTCCTTCACAGCCTCATAAGCCTTGCCTACACACTCGTCCACAGCCTCAATGGCTTTGATTGCCGCGACCTCCACTCCTGTATGTCCCACCATATCCGGATTTGCAAAATTAATGATAATCACATCATACTTGCCTGACCGGATGGCGCCTGTCAGCTTATCGCACACCTCATAAGCGCTCATCTGTGGCTTTAAATCATAGGTGGCAACCTTAGGAGAATTGACAAGAATCCTGTCCTCCCCTTCGTTTGGCTCCTCCACGCCGCCGTTAAAGAAGAAGGTCACATGGGCATACTTCTCCGTCTCGGCAATACGCGCCTGCTTCTTGCCGTTAGAAGCAAGGAACTGGCCAAAGGTATTGGTAATCTCCTCCTTCACAAACGCCACCTTCTTATTTTCAATGGTCACGTCATACTCGGTAAAGCATACATAACAGGTCTTAACCCTAACGCCTCTGTCAAATCCGGTAAATCCGTCGTCGCAGAAGGTTCTGGTAATCTCCCTTGCGCGGTCCGGACGGAAGTTAAAGAAGATAATGGAATCATTGTCCTTGATGGTGGCAACCGGCGCGCCGTCCTTTGTCACAACCGTAGGAAGCACGAACTCGTCCGTGGTATCCTTGTCATAGGAAGCCTGAATTCCCTCCGGCCCACTTGCCGCCTTCTCGCCTTCCCCATAAACCATAGCGCGGTAAGCCTTCTCCACACGGTCCCAACGGTTATCCCTGTCCATGGCATAATAACGTCCCATAACAGTAGCCACTTCGCCTACGCCGATTTCCTCCATCTTAGCCACAAGCTGCTCTACATATTCCTTGCCGGAGGCCGGAGGCGTATCCCGTCCGTCTAAGAAACAGTGCACATACACCTTCTCAAGCCCCTGCCGCTTTGCCAGCTCTAACAAGCCGTAAATATGGGTATTGTGGCTGTGCACGCCGCCGTCGGACACTAGGCCGTACATATGAAGCGCGCTGTTGTTCTTCTTCACATTCTCACATGCCGCAAGAAGGGCAGGATTCTCGAAGAAATCTCCATCCTGGATGGCCTTCGTAATCTTGGTTAAATCCTGATACACGATACGTCCTGCGCCCATGTTTAAATGTCCCACCTCAGAATTTCCCATCTGCCCGTCCGGAAGCCCTACCGCCATGCCGCTTGCATTTCCCTTAACAAACGGATACTCGGCCATCAGTTTATCCATCACCGGAGTCTTTCCCTCTAAAACTGCATTCCCTTCTGCCTTCTCATTCAGTCCATAACCATCCAAAATCATCAGCACTGTTGGTTTCTTGTTCATAATATCTTAACACTCCTTCGCTTAATATGATATTGCTTATCTGAATAACCTTCTAAGCCATGCATCCGCCAGAGCAGCCCACTGGGCGCACTCTGCCTGGACTCCTGCGCCGCTTGCGCGTTCTACAATGGGGCTTGCCAGACTCAGGCCATGCTCTCCCTCTGGGAAAATGTGAAGCTCAGCCGGAACCTTCGCCTTACGAAGCGCCGCTGTCAGCATCAGTGAATTCTCCACAGGCACAGTATTATCCTCCATGGTATGCCATATGAAGCAGGGCGGCATTGCCTCTGTGACCTGCTTCTCAATGGATACCTTCTTGGCCTCTGCCTCATAATTCTCACCCAGAAGCATTTGAAAGCTTCCCATATGGGCGTATGCAGGATCAGAAGTAATGACAGGATAACTCAGCATGATTCCCTTTGGCCTCATATCCTCTGCTTTCGCCTTAAGGGGAGAGAGCAGAAAATCCTGATTCCAGAATGTGCCGTAACATGCGGCAAGATGGCCTCCCGCTGAAGAACCCTGCACCACAATTCTTTCCATATCCACATTCCATTCCTCTGCATGTTCACGAAGCACCTGGAACGCCTTCCCTGCCTCCAACACCTGCGTCGGGAAATGGACCGGCGCAACCGAATAGCGCAGTACGCACGCATGATATCCCTGGCTTAAGAAATGAAGGGCCGTCGGCTCTCCCTCACGGTAGCTGGTCCGTTCATAGCCGCCTCCGGGACAGATGAGAATCAAAGGACGCTTCTTAATCTTCAAACTTCCGTCATGGGGCGTATCCTGAATGTAGACCTGAAGCCTCGCGTAATCCGCGGACCCTTCCACCTGTACCGATATTTCTTTGTAAATCATAGGTTTCCCCTTTCGGTCAAAAGACTGTCCGAACGGATACTCATCTGATCAGACAGTCTTTTTATAAATCTTACTTTGATTCTTACTTATAGTTTACAATCTTGCCAAAATCAGCCTTCAGGGAAGCGCCGCCTACAAGACCTCCATCAATATCAGCCTGTGCGAACAAATCTGCCGCTGTTGCCGCATTGACAGAACCGCCGTACTGGATACGGATTGCTGCTGCTGTTGCATCATCATATACCTCTGCGATACAAGCGCGGATTCCTGCACAAACCTCCTGAGCCTGCTCAGTAGTAGCCGTCTTGCCTGTTCCAATCGCCCAGATTGGCTCATAAGCGATGACCGCCGTTTTTGCCTGGTCTGCCGTTACATTCTGGAAGCCAACCTTCACCTGCTGACGGATGAAATCCATGGTCACGCCTTGTTCTCTCTGCTCTAAGCTCTCGCCGCAGCACATGATTGGGGTGATGCCATGCTCGAATGCCTTTAAGACCTTCTTATTCACATCCTCGTTCGTCTCACCAAAGTATTCTCTCCTCTCTGAGTGTCCGAGAACTACATACTTCACGCCTGCATCCACCAGCATGTTCGGAGAAATCTCGCCTGTGTAAGCGCCGCTTTCCTCGAAATACATATTCTCTGCCCCAACCTGGATGTTGGTTCCCTTGGCTGCCTCAACAACCGGAACAATGTCGATTGCAGGTACGCAGAATACAACGTCAACCTCGTCGTTTGCTACTAATGGTTTTAATTCTTCAACTAACGCAACCGCCTCGCTCGGAGTCTTGTTCATCTTCCAGTTGCCTGCAATAATTTTTCTTCTCGCCATGATATAAAATCTCCTTTAAAATATTTTCTTTTTAGGGGTATGTTCGCCTTTACCTATCGTTTGCCGCCGCAACGCCTGGTAATTCCTTGCCCTCAAGGAATTCAAGGGAAGCGCCGCCGCCTGTTGAGATGTGGGTCATCTTGTCGCCGTATCCCAACTGGTTGACTGCCGCCGCTGAGTCGCCGCCGCCGATAATCGTTGTAGCCTTTGTATCTGCAAGCGCTTTCGCAACCGCCTCTGTACCGCCTGCAAACTTCGGCATCTCGAAGCATCCCATTGGTCCGTTCCATACAACCGTCTTGGCATCCTGAACTGCGTCGCAGAAAATCTTTACAGTATCCGGTCCAATGTCAAGTCCCTGCCATCCATCCGGAATCTCGCCTGCCTTCACAATCTTGCTGTTCGCGTCATTGGAGAAATCATCCGCAATCACCGTATCCACGGGCAGAAGCAGCTTCACGCCCTTTTCTTCCGCCTTTTTCAGCATATTCAGCGCATAGTCGCAGTAATCAGCCTCAAGGAGGGAACCGCCAACGCTTCCGCCCTGTGCCTTTGAGAATGTATAAGACATTCCACCGCCGATAATCAGGGTATCTACTTTATCAAGAAGGTTTTCGATAACAGAAATCTTACTGGAAACCTTTGCGCCGCCAAGAATGGCAACAAACGGTCTCTCCGGATTATTGACTGCATTTCCAAGGAAATCAATCTCTTTCTGCATTAAGTATCCTACGACTGCCGTGTCAACAAACTGTGTCACGCCGACATTAGAGCAGTGTGCACGGTGAGCAGTTCCGAACGCATCATTTACGAATACATCACACAGAGAAGCTAAGTCCTTACTGAACGCCTCGCCGTTCTTCGTCTCCTCGATTCTGTATCTGGTGTTCTCAAGAAGTACCACTTCTCCGTCCTGCATCGCCTCTACCGCAGCCTTTGCATTCTCGCCTACAACCTCTGCATCCGCCGCAAACTTCACATCCTGTCCGAGAAGCTCAGAAAGACGCTTTGCCACCGGCGCAAGAGATAACTCTGGCTTCGGCTCTCCCTTCGGCTTTCCAAGGTGTGAGCACAGAATAATTCTTCCGCCATCGGCAATCAGCTTCTTGATGGTCGGAAGCGCAGCCACCAGACGGTTCTCGTCTGTAATCTTACCGTCAATCAACGGTACGTTGAAATCACATCTTACCAGCACCTTTTTTCCTTTTACATTGATATCATCTACTGATTTTTTATTGAGCATGTAAAAATGTCTGCCGCCCATATCACGCGGGCAGCTTTCCCCTTTCTTTCATTATAAAAGTACGTTATACCCATTACATATTGAAAAAGGATCCGGTCCTTAATCAGACCGGACCCTTTGGGTATTCCAGAATTATGCTAATTCAGAGAAGTATTTGATTGTTCTTACCATCTGGCTTGTGTAAGAATTCTCATTGTCATACCATGATACAACCTGAACCTCTGTTGTTCCGTTGTCTAATGGGCAAACCATTGTCTGTGTAGCATCGAACAATGAACCATATCTCATACCAACGATATCACTGGATACGATCTCGTCTGTGTTGTATCCGAAGG
>ERZ808041.554-NODE-554-length-26431-cov-9.927639_pt1 | contig 26431 bp, 23 predicted proteins | sample MGYA00380192_ERZ808041 | MGnify/ENA primary metagenome ERZ808041 (study PRJEB31490, sample SAMN06133412) | mouse gut metagenome | isolation source: Z1_1 | host: mice | place: China: Chengdu | collected 2015-05 ...
CAGCAAAATCCTTTAGTTTATAATTTGTGATATTTGACGTGTTCATAAAATTATCTCCTCTCTTTTATAAACACATTGTATAATATTTAAACATATTTGTCTACTATTTTAGTCGCCTATACTTCCTCCATTCCACTGATTTTAGGAATCATCAAATCCAACAGCACAATGCTGTATGTATCCGCAAAAAATTTTTCGCAGGCACTTTCCCCGTCATAGGCAGTTACCACCTCAAAATTTTCTGTCATAAGAAAGTTTTTCAGCATCTCACTAATTTCTGTGTCATCCTCTACCAGTAGAATTTTCATCATTTTATTTTCCTTCCTATATTGCGTCTACAGCGTATATTTATTGTTTCATGCTGTTTCTTATTATCTTATCACAATTCCTATCTTTTCACCAGATTTAAAAATTGAGGAAGGAGACAATGCAAACACACAATAATAACGGACGCAACAATCACTGCCTTGGACGACTTCATTTTCAAGCCAATTGGAAGCGCGATAAAACCAATACTCACCATCGCCGCCGACCCAAAAATGATATCCAACCAGAATGACAACTCCCCAATCGGAATACTTTCCGCTATTATTCCCGTGAAAGATTTTGTCAAAATCAACCCAAAATAAATCACAAGTTTACTGCCCACCATCGCCAGAAAATTAAAAATCCATACTGCACAAATTTTCGCCAAAATAATTTTACTGCGCTTGATTGGATAGGAAAACATAAGGTTCATTGTCTTTTTCTCATAGGCTCCAACAATAAACGCCGCAATCATCACACCCGTAAAAATAATGTAGGACATGTGGACAAACAATCCCACGGAACTATCTAACATTCCTTTTCCATACATCTCTATTGTCTCTTCTGTCTCAAGCTCCCACGCCATCATAATCATAAATAACAGAAGAATAGCTGTTGTAATCCCCGCATTTCGGATATATTTTAATATATTATTTTTCTTCCACTCCAATCGAATCAACTTTATCATAATCTGTCACCCTCCTCTGTAATTTTTAGGAAATAATCCTCCAAACTTTCTGATTTTCTGCCGATAAACTCAATTGCCATATCATTGAGCGCCAACACTTTTGACAGCTCACTTGTTTGAATCCCATCATCATAAATGCGAATATGATGTGCATCAACCACCTTGAAATTCTTCAATTTCTTTCGCTTTTGAATCTTATCGAAACAATTCTTGTCACATCACGTATTCTGCGCTATAATCAAAAGAAAAGGAGAACAGCCATGAATCGGTATCGCCGCAGTCTTTTTTCTATCAAAAATCCATATGATACACAATCTGATACTGTCTTTGTCAATGCAGTCAGAGAAAATTTTCGTTATCACTATATGTATTGTCAAGAATACCAAACGATTGCAGCGCATTTAGGGGTTGACGCGGATTCGTTTCATTCTATTGAAGATATGGCACATCTGCCCTGTCTTCCCACACTGTTTTTCAAACACCACCGATTACAATCGACGCCGGCACTCATTCGGGCAACTTCCTCTGGCACAAGCGGAAATTTTAGCGAGATTGGATTTGATATAGGTGGTCTGCTATATGCGCTCAAAATGTCTTGCAAAATTATGCACAGACACAAACTAATTTCTCCTATTCCCTGCCACTATATTGTTATGGGTTACAAGCCGCACCACAGCAACCATACTGCTGTCACCAAAACTGCATTTGGCGTAACTCTATTTGCACCCGCTATCAGCCGCAAATATATTTTAAAATATAAAGACGGCGCCTATATCCCTGATTTTGACGGAATCCTTTCCGCGCTGAAAAAACTGTCCAACACTATGTTTCCTGTACGATTTATGGGCTTTCCTTCCTATACGTTTTTTCTGATGAAAAAAATGGAGGAACAAGGCATTCACATATCACTAAAAAAAGGTTCTAAAATTATGCTGGGTGGTGGCTGGAAACAGTTCTATGCAGAACGGACTGACAAAGCGACCTTTTACAACCTCGCAGAAAAAGTTTTTGGCATAAGTGACCAGGATATCGTGGAATTTTTTGGCGCAGTGGAACACCCAATACTTTACTGTGATTGTCCAAATCATCATTTCCATGTGCCAGTCTACAGCCGTGTAATAATTCGTGATATCGATACCTTGAAACCAGTACCAGAAGGAACAGTTGGACTTGTAAACCTCATTACGCCCATGATAAACGCCACACCTATTCTCTCCATCATGACAGACGATCTTGGCGTTCTGCACAACGGCAGCCAGTGCGGTTGTGGCATTCAGACACCATATCTTGAAATCATTGGTCGTGTCGCACCCACGGAAATTAAAACTTGTGCTGCTGGTGCCGCTGATATCATAAAAGGAGAAAACAATGATTCTATATAAAGGCAATCTTTTTGACAGCGCCGAACAAGACCGCATCTTATCTGAAATGGAGCCATACATCAACCACACACTCACCGAGAAATCACTTTCTGCCGAGACTGTAATTGCTGCTATCGACGCGCTTGGCAAAGAAATTGCAGCCGGAAAACAAGATGCGCTTCTTGCCACACTCCCATCAGACGATCCCATGCAATATAAACTGATGGCTGCTGCCATGCTTTCCCGTGAAAATCTGGAATGGAAACTACAGACAGAGTTGAGTAGCACTGCACCTTTAAATAATCAATCCACTATTCGCAGTCAAATAATGCCACTTGGTGTACTTTTTCATATTGCAGCCGGAAATATGGACGGATTACCCGCTTTTAGTATAGCGGAGGGACTTCTTACAGGCAATATTAATATATTAAAACTTCCGCAGGCGGACAATGGACTATCACTTGAAATTATCTCTCGACTAATCGCCTTAGAACCTGCACTCGCAGACTATATTATGGTCTTTGACACGCCTTCAACGGATATTCACGCAATGCAGCGCATGGCAGATCTTGCAGACGGAATCTCAGTGTGGGGCGGAGAAGAAGCTGTAAAAGCTGTTCGTTCCCTTGCGCCCGCCGGTGCCAAATTAATTGAATGGGGACATAAATTAGGCTTCTGCTATATTGCAGAAGCCGCAAATTTAGACCATATATCAACAGAACTTTTAACACTTGCAGAGCACATTGCCACAACCAAACAGCTTCTGTGCAGTTCTTGTCAAACTATCTTCCTCAACACGCAAGACGAAACAGACCTGCATAAATTCTGCAAAGTTTTTCTTCCTATTCTTAAAGATGCAGCAGCAAAGCATAATACTAGGGCAATTGGTGAGCGCGCATATCTGACATTAATGCGCTATACCAAATATTTAGAACAACTAATTTATGGAACACAAAATAATCCCAACGAATATCGTGGGGACAACTGCCGCCTCACAGTATGTCAGGACAGTGAATTAGAACTTTCCCCCATGATGTGTAGTGTTCTTGTCAAACGGTTGCCGCAAGATCAGATTGTACCTGTGCTCCGCCGGAAAAAAGGTCTTTTGCAGACAGCCGGACTCATCTGCACTCCCGAAAAGCGCAATATCTATACAGAACTTTTTGCACGCTGCGGTGTCACACGCATTACTTCTGCCAGAAATATGTCCTCCTATTTTCCAGGCGAAGCCCATGACGGAGAGTACGCATTAAGACGATATACTAGAACTGTTGACATTGAGCGCTGATTTGTGTACTAGCGCCTCTACCTCCTTCTTAGCAGGCATCACACGCAGCGCCCCTTTTCTGGTTGTGACAATCGAAGCTGCCGCATTTGCAAAGGTCAACATCTCTGCAAGTTTCTGTTCATCAAATTCGTCAATCCCGTACTTTAACACATGGTACAGACAACAAGCGCAAAAAGTATCGCCTGCCCCTGTCGTTTCAATTGTATTTTCCTGCAAAAAGGGTTTCACCTCAATGCGCAGGTCTTTGTAATATGCCCTGCTGCCTTCCTTTCCCATGGAAAGCAATATAAGCGGAATTGAATATATCTTGCGAAGCTTTTCAATGCCCGCATCAAACTCTTTCTCCCCAGTAAACCACTGAATCTCATTGTCAGATATCTTTAAAATATCACACTGAGAAAGCCCGTAAGCTGTCTGTTCCTTTGCTTCCTCCAATGACTTCCACAGCGGCGGGCGCAAATTGGGGTCAAAGGAAATCAATGCACCATTTTCCTTTGCAATCTCAACTGCTTTTTTCGTTACCTTCCGCACTTCTGCATCTGTCATAGAAAGCGTTCCAAAATGAAATATTCTTGCGTTTTTCAATAAATCGTCATTGAGTTCTTTCTCTCGCAGCATCATATCCGCACCAGGATTCCGATAAAAAGAAAAATCCCTATCGCCGTCAGGATACGTGTGTACCAGCGCAAGAGTCGTGTGAACCTCCTCATCCATAAACAGATTATCTGCGTTAATACCAACCTCTGTGATTGCACACTTCAACTGTTCCCCGAAAAAATCCTTTCCAACCTTTCCAATAAAAGCTGTTTTGCATCTAAGCTTTGAGAGCATTGCAAGCACATTGCAGGGTGCGCCGCCAGGGTTTGCCTCAAACAATGGATTTCCCTGTGCACTTCTTCCATTTTCTGTAAAGTCAATCAGTAGTTCACCCAATGCCACCACATCATATCGATTCATTATACATTTCCTCCTATTTTAAATTCAGCACCGAACTACAAATCACTCGCTTCCTTTCACAATCACACAATCAAATCGTATTTCACGATATCCATATTCACTGTGCCATCCGCAAAGAAGGAGATTCCATCTGCCGATTGCCCTGTATACAAAATGGCACTCAAAACCTGTTCTCCATCATTGACAAACACCTCAACGCTGAATCGATCCAATATAATCCTTAATTTCAACTCCCCGTTTACACTGTTTACCTTGCTGCGCCGTTGGTGAATAATCGCCCTTCTCGAACCAGAATGCTTTCTATCCACTTTCAATATGGATTCTCTCGGACGAAAACTCAATGAAGTCTGGTACTTCTCATTCTGTGCAAAGCGAAGCGCAAATTTATGATAAAGGTTCTGTTCCTCTCCTGGACGAATTGTCAGTTCAATATCCACTCTGCGCCCACGGATTCCGTCTAACTCTATCACGTCCGAAAAAGTAATATTCTGATAAGCCACTTTATTCTCGCGAAACGCTTCCAATTCATGAAGCGGTGTTTGATACAATCTGCCATTTTTAATAGACAATTCGCGCGGTAAACTCATCTGCCCAAACCACAATACATCTGTTGTCCGCTGTTGACAAGTGTCCCAATTCTGCATCCATCCAATCATAACACGACGTCCATCTGGCGTGAGCACTGTCTGCGGCGCATAAAAATCAATGCCATAATCAATAGATTGGTCATGCTCCTCTTGAAATTTACCAATCTCTTCATCAAACACACCAATTAGACAGAGTGTCCCATTTCCATTATGGTACTCAAAGCTTTGTGGCAGCATATCCTGTGGACTTGTGAGCAGCACCCACTTCCCGTCTAGCTGGAAAAAATCAGGGCACTCCCACATTTTTCCAAACCGATTATTGTTTGAAACTAACACACTTTTAAACTTCCACTGAAATCCATCAGGACTTGTATATAATAAAATCTGCCCACTTCCGTCTGCTGGCCGACTGCCAATCACACAACAATATGTACCATCCTCTTTCTGCCACATTTTAGGGTCCCGAAAATCATATCTACTACTTCCCTCCGGTAAATCTTTTTTGTCTAACACAGGATTTTTTTCATACTTCTCGTAGTCAATACCATCTCCCACAGCAAGACACTGCGTCTGCAACTCCCGCGCTTCCCTGCCGCGCTGGCGTTCCTTTACCACACCAGTATACATCAATAGCTGTCTACCATCGGGAAGGGTGACAGCGCTCCCTGAAAAACATCCGTCCATATCACAGAGCTCGTCGGGAGCCAACGCTGCTGGAAGATACTCCCAGTGCAACATATCCGTGCTGACTGCGTGCCCCCAGTGCATCGGTCCCCAATGACAATCATACGGGTGATACTGATAAAACATATGATACTTCCCGTCATAATACGAAAATCCATTTGGATCATTCATCCATCCCACACGTGCGGACAGATGAAAGTCTGGACGTGCCTCCTTTGCTATCTGCTTTTCCACTGTCTCCTCATATTTTCGCGCATCCCGCAAAATGTGACTCATCATATCAAAAACCTCCATTCTACCAACAGCCTATAAATTGACCATCAGCTCTAGCATTTTAATTTTTTATATTTTTATTCCGCTTTTGCTGCAGCCGCATAACGGTCATATGCTGCCTGGTAAACTTCTTGCAGTTTCTCCATGCCACAGTTGTCCTTCAATGTTGAGAGATAGCTCTCCCACGCCTCATCTGTCGGACCGCCTTCCTTAATCCATAGACCTTCCTGCTCGGAAACAGTACTTTCAAAATCTGCCTTATATCTGTCGATAGTGTCCAGCTCTTCCTGTGTAAATACACAGTCTACAGGATACGTCACAGCACTGTCAACATATGGCATCCAGAAATCATTTAAGTCTGTCAGACGCTCAATCGCGCGGTCTTCCATCTTGAATGTTGTGTTGTAATAATCGCTTAAGATCAGCTTTGGACCATATACTTCATACTCACCTTTTAGCTCGCCTGCACTCTTTCCAAACTTTTCCTGTGCCTCAGCGTCTGTGATGCTCAGCCATACCCCATTGTCATCTTTCTGAGTAAAATAAGTGTCAATCGGACCATATTGAAGCTGCATCACGATCTCGGGATCATACCACTTGTCAAAGAACTTCAGCAGATTTGCTGGGCTCTTACAATCCTTCGTAATATTTAAATTTCCGCTGTTAATACCTCCACCAGTACGTACAGTAACATTGTGCGTCCCGTCAGGTCCATCGAGGATCGGAAGAAATACATAATCTTTTGCATACTCACCCATCACTTCCTCTATGTACCACCATGTCGCAACGCCGACATAGCCCTGTGAACATTTTGAAATGAGCTGTGTATCGGACTGACTGAACATTTCAATATCCATCAATCCTTCTGCATACCAGTCATGAAAATAGGTAAGCGCATCGCGGTATTGATCGGTTGCACACACAAAATCAACCTTACCATCATCACGCAGAACCAGATCGTTGCAGACATCATTCGGCCAGTTAGTAAAGCCAAAACCTGCATAGAAGATATTCTGTCCCCAACACCACTGGTCAAAACCTGTACTCATAGGAATCGTGCTTCCCGCATCATTTCCATAATATTTTGCACTCATATCATTATCTTTGAATGCCTTTAGTGCGTCTTGCAGCTCATCTAATGTCGTCGGTACTTTCAGTCCTAGATCATCTAACCATGCCTTGTTAATCATAGAGAACTGGGGAATTGTATAGATGCTGTAATCCTTGTCTGCACCAATACCAGCCGTGCCCATCTGCTCTCCGGCAGGAAGTCCATAGATACCGCCATTATTCATTGTAATAGCACTCTTTATATTTGGATTCTCGTCAAGAATCTTACTCAGATTTGGCATGTACTCCTCTGTCAGGTATGGCGTGAGGTCAATAAATACACCATCCTCACCATAATTTGTCAAATCATAATTATTAAAACCAACACCCATAAATGCATCTGGAAGGTCATCACCCGCAATCTTGATATTGACCTGTTCCGCAAGGGAATCACTCATGCAATTCCACTCAATCTTAACTCCGGCATCCGTCTGCATCTGGTTTAAAACCTCATTGCTCTCATACCCTTTGCTCAGCGCACTCATACCACCCATAATTGTAAATTCTGTCTGTGAAGCGTCATTGTTTGCCGTTCCAGGCTCTACTGTACTTGCAGTCTTTCCTCCACCACACGCAGTCATTGAAACCACAAGTCCTGTCGCAAGTGTACCAAAAACCGCCTTTTTCCATAACCTTGTCTTTTTCATAACATTTTCCTTCCTTTCTATAATTAATTTTCCTGCTAACCTTTCACTGCACCTGCCATAAATCCTTTTTCAAAGTACTTCTGTACAAACGGATAAATAACCAACATTGGCGCCGCTGCTACAATAATAGATGAAAACTTAATCATCTCTGTCAATTTATTCAATTCTGCATAACCACCTGATATTGTGCTCGCCTGACTTGCACTCGCAGAACTCTTGATCAATATATTTCTCAAGATCAACGGCAATGGAGCCTTCTCCTCACCTGGCAAATAAATCAATGCTGTAAACCAATCGTTCCAGTATGCTACCATGCTGAACACCACCATAACCGCCATAATTGAGCGACTCAACGGCACTACAATTTTATAGAATGTTGTCCACTTAGATGCACCGTCAATCCCTGCCGCCTCAATCATTTCCTTTGGAATACTATTCTCAAAGAAATTTCTCATAATAATCATATTGCCGACCCCAACGCCGCCTGGCAGGAAAAGAGCCCACATGCTGTTCATCAATCCTGTCTGCTTCACTACTAAATAAGTCGGAACAAGCCCGCCGCCAAAATACATGGTAAAGATAAAGAAAATACTGATAAACTTTCTTCCTGGCAAATCCTTAACACTGAGCGGATAAGCCGACAGATACAACATTAGCACAGAAAACACTGTACCGATAACGGTGTACTTAATACTGTTTATGTAGCCTGTCACAATGCGGGAATCTGCAAATACCGCCTTATATCCATCAAGTGTGAACTGACTCGGAAACAAAAATGTTTTTCCCGCATACACATCATATGGATTTGATACAGAAGCTATCAATATATAGTACAGCGGATAAGCAACGATAAACAGAGCAACTGTGCAGATAATAACTAGAATGATATCACTCGTTCTCTCAGAAAATCCTGTTGAATGATTGGATTTTGTTTTCATACCACACCTCCTATACAAAACTTGTGTCTTCAGATATTTTGCCAGCAATCTTGTTAACCACAATCAGCAGAATAATGTTCACTGCTGTATTGAAGAGTCCTACTGCTGTCGAATAACTGTATTTAGCATTTTCGATACCTTGCTGGTAAACATATACGGCTATAACATCACTCGTCGCCTTGTTTAAATCTGTCTGCAACAACCACACTTTCTCAAACCCGACATTCATCAAACCGCCTGCACTCATAATGAGATTCAACACCATTATGGAAGTCAGTTCTGGAATATCAATATGCAAAATTCTTTGGAACATAGAAGCGCCGTCTACCTTTGCCGCCTCGTAAAGAGAGGTGTCCACATTCGCCAGCGTCGCCATATAGACGATAACGCCCCAGCCTGCATCCTGCCAGATACCAGAGGCAATATAGATGGTTCGGAACGCGGAAGCCTCTGTCAAGAAATCAATGGAAGTACCTGCAATTAGGTTGATCAGACCACCAGAAGGACTCAGGAAAATCCGAATCATACCACAGATAACCATGGTTGAAATAAAGTGAGGCGCGTAGAGTACAGTCTGCGTCAATCTCTTAAAACGTTGGAACCGCAACTGGTTGAGCATCAACGCCAAGATAATCGGAATTGGAAAACTCCACAATAAGCTGAAAAAACTCAACAGCACTGTGTTCTTAATCATACGTCCACATGTCGGCGCCGTAAAGAATCGCTCAAACCACTCCAGTCCAACCCACTCGCTTCCCCACATACCACGGCTTGCCTTGTAATCCCGAAATGCAATCTGGATGCCATACATTGGTATATACTTATAGATTATTGTTAGCACGACAGGCACCAGGAGCATCACATAGAGCTGCCAGTTGTCCAGTATCCGGCGTTTCAAGGGTTTCCCCATCATTACTGTCGGTTTTACAGTAATCGACATTGCCGCAGTCGGATTCTCAGTATTCGATTTTTTGCCCATACTTTCTCTCCTTTCGTTTTTGGAACTGCTGACAAAAAATTTGTGTATCCTGTTTTCACAATCTCTTTGTGCAATCCACACTTCTGATTCCTCAGCAATTCTCTACCTATATTTTTTATCAACAAATAACGCTGATATGATATTTCATGAAAATGCAAAAATATATTGCAATAATTCCATGTTGTATCATCTCATAATTTCATGAAACGTTATTTGTTGTTATAGTTACGGTATCATTTTCTTTATGAAAAGTCAATATATTTTTTATATTTTCTTAGTCTCTTTGACGCTTTTATCTATTTTTTACAGTTTGTTTTGTGCAAATTGTATGTAATTTTAGAATGAATTTTCATGAAACGTTTCGCGAATCTATTTTAAAATCTCTTTACATTTTTTTATTTATGAATTATAATCAAAAATAGAACAGAAAAGAACGTGTACTACTAATTTAACACACTATACATATTTTCACAGTATTTCATGTGCACAGCAGGGAACCATTACATACTCCCTGTAAATCAATTCTAAACTGTTTCTTATCTTATCCTATCAGAAAGGGGACTTTTCAATATGAAAAAAGAATCTTCTGCCCCCACAATGAAAGATGTTGCTCGCGAAGCTGGTGTTGCTCTTGGCACAGTTTCCAAGGTTGTCAACGGACTACCCGTAGGTGACTCTTATAAGGTTCGTGTGGAGGCGGCTATTCAAAAACTAAATTATCAAGTCAATAGCTATGCACAGGGATTAAAAGCAAACAAAACCTACACTGTCGCCGTATTAATTCCCAATATTGTGGAGCCTTTTTTTGCGGCGCTCGCCCACCACATTAACGCTGCCCTTCTAAAACAAAAATACCGAATGTTATTGTGCTGTACTGGCTCAGACTCCGCACAGGAACAAGAATACGTCACTATGGCACAACAGAACAAAGTGGACGGGATTATCGGTCTAACCTACAATCCAAATCTAATTATAGAAGAAAACACTCCTTTTGTTGCGATTGATCGCTCTATGGGCACAGGCATTCCATGTGTCGCCAGCGACAACTTTGCTGGGGGACAACTCGCAGCCGAGAAATTGGCAGATTTCGGTTGCAAAAATGTTGCTTTCCTGCGAATTGGTTCCTCCTTGTCCAATGAACCCAACAAACGAAAAGCCGGTTTTGAAAACGGCTGTCTTTCCCGCGATCTCCATTATGAAATGAAAATACTCGACGACGGTGCACCTTATGAAGAATTTGAAAAGTTTCTATCAGAACACATCCATAATGGAAAGTTATCCTTCGATGGAATCTTTTGTGTGACAGACCGCCTTGCTTTTTCCGTGATACAGACATTGCAGCACCTACACCAACGTGTTCCTGAAGATGTGCAGGTTATTGGTTATGATGGTATCCGTCTCTTTGGAGATATGGACTATGTATGCTCCACTATCGTACAGCCACTGCCAGAAATGGCAGAAATGTGTGTCGAGCTTCTTCTGCGGGAAAACATGAAAACAAAGCCGCCTCTTATCTGCCTTCCAGTCACCTATGCTTATGGAGGAACCACTTCTGAAAATATAAATAAGAAGGAGGCTTAGAGGAGATATATTTTATGAACGCAAATATTAAATTAACATTATGCTTTCTTTTTCTATTGTTGACAGTCACTGGTTGTTCATTTACTACACTTGAGAAAGAACCGGTTGAAAACACAGCCTTTTTAAAGGTCAGTTCGCATCTTGAAATCAATAATACAAACAAAAGCCTTATCCTTTACGATTATAAGGATACACTGGCAAGCGATGGGCTATACTATGCATCATGGAGAATTGGGGACCCTAAACCTTATGAAAATAGTGATGGTGATACCGTAGATTTGTATGATGCCCAACTCTATCTACTTCTGGGTGAATTTTCCAACGTAGAAAACGCACAGAGAAGCAAAGACTCTTGGCTTGAAAGAGGAAGATCCAATTATGAGATTTCAGGCGAGGAAGAAATCGTCTGTAATGATCAGACTTACCAAATGATAACATATACTTTTTCGGGTGCGAACAATCCCTATGCACGCGGCATATCCGCTTTTGGTGCATATGAAAACAATGCAGTTTGTGTGGAATTGACCTGTCAGGAAGATTTTTCAGAAGATTTAACTGCAATCTTAACAGAATTTTTGGAAAACTGTACTTACAGAGAATAATGTTTCCTTGTACATAGTACGCAAACAGGGCTGTTATTCACAACAGCCCTGTTTCAAACAAAACTTATTTATCTTTCAATACCCATCAAATCATCATCTGTGATCTGCCGGATTACCCTGCAGGGGTTGCCCACCGCAGCCGTCTCCAAATGTGATAAAATTCTTTTCATCAGTTAGAATACTGCTCTAACGCTGAAAATGTCACAGAATTGTTCTCAGCAAACAGCTTAATCGGCTTTCCGCTCACACCATACAGCCTGACTGTCAGTGCCGCCATATCGTCAATATAAAACACCCCCACAGATCCTTCCTGTATATACGAAAAAGAGTACTCTTTTCCAGACTCAAGATGAACTTCGGTTTCTGCAATCGGTGTACTTCCCTCATTAAAAGAAAGCTGAAGCAGGTTATCATTCGGACAGATTGAAATTAGTTTGTATTTATCGGTCTCGCCATTGTAGTCAAAACAAAGCCCAAAAGAACCATCTCCCGAATATGTAAAATTTCCTTTGAGCAGAAACCTTTCGTAACAAGTGCACATATCTATATACTGATACGTAGAATCTGCTTCGATTAATGCCTGCGCGTTATCAACCATCAGTTTTCGTTCTTTCTGAAACTGCTGTATGACTTGGTCTGCCGGAGCCAGCATCAGATCGCCGTTTTCCTTCTGGATGATCTTCTGTACAACCAGATTTCCCGCCCATGCCGATACACTCCGCGTGGAAACAGGGGATTCCGACCTTCTCGCCCAGCCAGCCATATACGCATTCTCACCATTCTCGACATGCTTTGCCGCATAAAACAGTTTTCCTTCCAAACGCTTTGCTTCAGAATAAGGTCCAAACTGTTCATCAGCGGAGGCATACCATAGGGTATCATCCTGCGCTGAGTACGTCAGATACCATTTATCACCCATCCTGAATGTATCGCTGCATTCCAGATTCCAGAAATCCCCAGCGGTATTTGTAAAAATAATACCATCATAATTCGTCTCCTGCAAGTCTGCGCTGACTGTATATTTCAAAATCCTTGCCACATTGTCCTTCGACGCCGTTATTGTCAGGGATATCGTATCCGTATCTGGGTCATAATAGGCCTGCGGGTCCCTGAAATCATTTTTTTGCCCCAGCTCATCAGGCGGCGTGATCTCCCATCCCGAAATCTTATGAAACGCCGTCAGATTATCACCCTCGGCAACCATTATCTTTTCTTTGTATTCTATATCGGCAGAATCTGCATGACCAGTATAAAAGAAATAATACTTGCCGCCTGCCTTCACAACAGACCCTGTGCCAATCCAAGTATCCTGCCCGGTATCAGAAGCTTTGAGTACCACCTCATCCTGTTCCGTGTAAGTCACAAAATCCTTTGTTGTCGCAAGATATACGGAATGGTTATAAGAGTCACCGCCTTCTTTCAGATAATAAATATAATACACCCCATCCTCATAATATGGCATTGTATCCCCGACATACGGCTGAATTGGCCCATCCTTGGCAGGCAGGAAAAACGTGCGGTACTCATACGCCTCCTCCTGACTCCCTGGTGTTGTCAGTTCGGAAAAATCTTTGTCCTTCGCGCTGGACTGTCCGCAGCTACAAATCAGAAAACTCATAGACAGGCACAAAATACCATATAATTTTTTCAGTTTCCTTTTCATGGATTTATCAACGCCTCCACTTCCTCCCTCGACGGCATCACGCGCAGCGCGCCTTTTCTTGTCGTGACGATGGATGCTGCTGCATTCGCAAATGTCAACATCTGTGTCAGCTTTTGTTCATCCAAATTTTGTAATCCGCACTGTAATACATGATACAGACAACAAGCGTAAAAAGTATCGCCTGCCCCTGTCGTTTCAATTGTATTTTCCTGCAAAAAGGGTTTCACCTCAATGCGCAGGTCTTTGTAATATGCCCTGCTGCCTTCCTTTCCCATGGAAAGGAGGATTAACGGAATATGATACTGCTCTTTTAATTTACAAATACCGGCATCAAACTCAATCTCCCCGGTAAACCACTGGATCTCGTTATCAGATATCTTGAGAATATCACACTGGGAAAGACCATAGGCAGTCTGCGTCTTCGCGTCATCCAGCGACTTCCATAACGGCGGACGAAGATTGGGGTCAAAGGAAATTACTGCACCGCTTTCCTTTGCTATCCCGACAGCCTTTTTGGTTGCCGCTCTGACTTCTGGATCTGTCATTGAAAGTGTGCCAAAGTGAAATATCCTTGTATTTTCCAACGCTTTCTCATCAAGTTCGTCCTCCCGCAGCATCATGTCTGCACCGGGACTGCGGTAAAAAGAAAAGTCACGGTCGCCGTCAGGATACGTGTGTACCAGCGCGAGAGTCGTGTGAACCTCCTCGTCCATAAGCAGATTGTCTGCGTTAATGCCAACCTCTGTGATTGCAGACTTCAACTGTTCCCCGAAAAAATCCTTTCCAACCTTTCCAATAAAAGCTGTTTTGCATCTAAGCTTTGAGAGCATCGCCAGCACATTGCAGGGTGCGCCGCCAGGGTTTGCTTCAAACAGAGGATTTCCCTGTTCACTTGAACCATTTTCCGTAAAGTCAATCAGCAGCTCCCCAAGTGCCACTACGTCAAACTGTTTTTCCAATTTTTCCCTATTTTTATTGTTCATTCCTACATCCTCCATTTAATGTATCCCAGCCACTTTCTATACCCTTGCCGTGCACTTCATAATTTATACGCGCCAACCACAGCCGCAAATCGACATATTTCCACATCATTAATCAGCCAGCTCATATTTGGTAATATCCATCCGTACAGTGCCATCCGCCGAGAAAGAAATGCCGTCTGCCTCCTGCTCCGTATAGATGGTCGTCGTCATCACTTGTTCTCCATCATTGACAAATATCTCCGCACTAAAACGGTCTAAAATTACCCGTAGCTTTAACTCGCCGTTTTCACTGTTGGCAAGGCTTCTGCGCTGGTGTATGATCGCCCTCCTCGAACCGGAAAACTTTCTGTCGATCTTTAGAATCGAATTTCTGGTATGAAAGCTGAGTGTTGTATGGCATTTATCATTCTGCGCAAAATTCAGTACAAACTCATGGTAGACTTCCTCCCCTTCCTCTGGCCTGATCGTCAGCTCCATATCCACCTTCCGGCCGCGGATTCCCTCCAGATGGATCTGCTCAGATACCAACACATTTTTGTAATCCACCCGGTTACGCCGCAGCTGATCCAGTTCCCGTATCGGAGTCTGATACAGCCTTCCGTTCCTGACATGCAGCTCCCTCGGAAGGCTCATCTGCCCAAACCATGACACATTCTGCGAACGAAAATTGCAGGTGTCCCAGTTCTGCATCCATCCGATCATAATGCGGCGCCCGTCCGGCGTCAGCACGGTCTGAGGCGCATAGAAGTCAATACCATAATCAATCGACTGATTATACTGTTCCGTGAATGTATCTGTCTTATCATCATAATCACCGATCAGGCAGAGCGTCCCGTTTCCGTTATGATACTCAAAACCTACAGGAAGCATATCCTGCGGACTGACAAGCAGTACCGCGCTGCCGTCAAGCAGGAAGAAATCCGGACATTCCCACATGAGTCCAAAGCGGTTATTATTAGCAGCAAACACCTTCTCATACTTCCATGTGAAACAGTCCGGACTGGAAAACAACAAAACCTGTCCGCTTCCGTCAGCAGGCCTGTTTCCAACAATGCAGCGGTAAGTTCCATCGGATTTGCGCCACAGTTTCGGATCGCGGAAATCCTGTCTGCTGAACCCTTCCGGCAAATCTTTTGCATCAATCACAGGGTTGTTCTCGCTTTTCTCATAATCCACACCATCACCCACCGCAATGCACTGGTTCTGCCAGTCAATGACTGCCCCGTTTTTCTGCCGCTCCTGTACAACACCTGTGTACATCAAGAGCTGCCTGCCATCAGGCAGTATCATTGCGTTTCCTGAAAAGCACCCATCCCTGTCATAAGACTCATCCGGTGCAAGTGCCGCTGACAGGTATTCCCAGTGCAACAGATCATCACTCACCGCATGCCCCCAATGCATAGAATCCCAGTGGGAATCATAGGGATAATATTGATAAAACATATGGTATCTTCCTTTATAATACGAAAATCCATTTGGATCATTCATCCATCCGGTACGCACAGACAAGTGAAATGATGGTCTGTGATCGGAAGGTATCATTTTCTCTGAAGCTTCTTCATACTTGCGTGCTTCCCGCAATGTCTGGCTGCTCATAACCAATCACCATTTACCTTTCAATTATAGTTTAATTTTTCCAAAAAGAGCCGGCTCTTTTCAGCCAGCTCTTTTCAGCCTGCAACATTATTTAATTTTACTCGTAATAAGCATCAAGATACTTCTGGAAGATTGCAAGCATATCACTTAATCCATAAGCGTCAAGGCTCTTGATATACTCGTCCCAGTCTGCATCCGTAAAGCCGTTCATAATCCAGTCAGACCTCTTTGCATTGATTGTCTTTGTAATATCAGTCTGTAAGTTGGAAAGTTCCTCTGTATCCTCCTGGCTCATAAATACATTTGGATAAACATACTTTGTATTCATATCTGGTGTGTAGTAATCCTTGATCCAGTCCAAACGGTACTGAGCATCGTCCGGACAAGTAACATAGACACCATAGTATTCGTCCAATACTGCCAGCGGTCCATTTACACTCTCAGCCTCTCTTACTTCTACAGGAGAAGCGTCCCCAAGCGGCGCATGCTGCAGCATATCATCTCCATTTTCATTCTTTCCAAGAACGAAGATATCAAAGTCATCATCCTCACCATACGTACCCCAGTTATTCTGCGGAGACTGGAACGGATCATACATCTGATCGAGCCATGCGCATACAAGCGCGGGATTCTTTGCGACAGCCGTCACAACACAGCGTCCGCGGTCATAACCGCTGGTAAAGGAACCGTTCTCAGGCGTAATATTTCTGACATCTGCAGTCAGCGCAGGAAGCGGTACCCAGCCGTTGAAATCATCAATAATATTGGCATCATCCCAACTAAAGCATACACCGTAACGCCCTGATTTACCCTTTGAAACATAGGTAGACCACTCCTGCGTAAATGCTTCTGGGTCAATCAAACCTTCTTCGTACAGCTTATGGAGCCATGTGATACCATCTTTAAAGCCCTGCTGTGTGGCTGTACAGATTACTTTCTTGTCATCTGTAACCGCAATATGCCTGCCCTGGTCGTTATCTCCATACCCTTCGCCAAATCCATTGATTAAAAGTGCCATATCCTGGCTTCCGTCATTTACGATACAGGACATCGGAATAATGCTTCCATCAATGCCAAATTCTGCCTGCAGCTCAGATGCATGATCGCGGAAAGTGATTAATGTCTGTTCAAACTCATCAACAGTTGTCGGAATCTCCAATCCAAGAAAATCAAGCCATTTCTTATTGATAAAACTCATCTCACTCACGGTCTGGATCGCCGTCTTCTCAGAACCAAGCTGTTCAATCCACGGAAGCGCCCAGATATGCCCGTTCGCATCCGTACTCATTTTCCTGTATTCAGGAAACTTGTCAAATACGCCTTTCAGATTTGGCATATATGCGTCAATATACTCTTCCAATGGAATGATGACTCCTTGATCTGCGTAACGCAGCAAATCATTATCGCCAAAACCTGCGGAAAAAATGAAATCTGTCAATGTGCTTGTATCTGCCATTGCCAGTGTGATTTTTTCACCCCACTGATCCCCCTGAATCGCCTTCCATTCAACTTCCACATTGGTCTTTTCCTGCAGACGTTTGAAAATAGTACGCTTATTCGGGTCAGATTCCGTATTTGCTGGATACTGCGTCATTCCGGTAATGGTCGTTTTCTCAGCCAACGGGAATTGAAGATCTGCTGTATCCACTTCCTGCATTTCTCCAGTATTCAATGTATTATTAGACTTGTTCCCACCACATGCTGTCAAGGAAGCCAACATACTTGTCGCCAGTGCAAGAACTATTACTCGTTTTGCTAACTTATTTTTCATAATTGCTCTCCTTTTCTTTCTATTTATTATTCAACTTTATATATTAACCTTTTACAGAACCTGCCATAACTCCGCTGTCAAAGTATTTCTGGAAGAAAGGATACATAACAAGCAGCGGAAGGCTTGAAATAATAATGGTTGCATATTTGAGCAGCTCACTGAGCTGTGCACGCTCTGCGGTGCTCTGCATATCTGAAATCATTCCCTCGTCAGGCTTACTCTGAATCAGGATTGCGCGGAGTACAAGCTGCAAGGGTTGTTTTGAAGATTCATCCAAATAAATCATTGCATCAAAGTAACTATTCCACATGCCCACAAATTGCCACAGAGACAGTGTCGCAATAATGGGCATACATACTGGAAGCAGAATCTTGAAAAAAAACGTCAGCTCATTTGCACCGTCCACATCAGCGGCTTCCCTAAGTTCACCCGGGATACCCTGATAGTACGTTCTTGCGATAATCATGTTCCAAACACTAAATGCTCCCGGAAGGATAATCGCCCACATGCTGTTTTTCAATCCCATATTACTGATTAACAAGTAAGTTGGTATCAAACCGCCTCCAAAGAACATAGTAATTACAAAAATAACATTAAAGAACTTCTTTCCTCTGAAATCCGACCTTGACATAGGATAAGCCGCCAGCATAGTAACCAGAACTGAAACAAAAGTAAATACCACAGAATAAATAACTGCATTTTTAAAACCAATCCATATCTGCTTATTAGTCATAACACGCTCATACGCTGTCAGTGTCCATTTACTAAAGTCAAAGGTGATACCCTTGTTTTGCAGGGTAACAGGGTCAATAAACGATGCCACAATAATGTAAATCATGGGAACAATGATTGCAATAACAAACAATCCAAGCAATATGTAGCCTATTGTCAATAATGCCTTATCCTGCAAAGAATATCTGGCAAATCTACTCTTCTTTTTCATGCTGCTCCTCCTTTATATTCCCTGACCGTCATTCATTTTTGCAACAATCTTATTCACAGCAACCAACAAAATTACATTGATGACCGTATTGAATAATCCGACTGCGGTTGAAAAGCTGTAATCACCGCTGATAAGACCTTTCTTATATACATAGGTTGCTATAATTTCTGATGATGCAAGGTTCAAATCAGTCTGCAATGCATAAGCCTTTTCAAATCCGACGCTCATGATGTTTCCTGCTTGCATAATAAACTGAATAACTACCGTGCTCTTAATAGCAGGCCACTCTACTGCTTTAATCTGCTGGAAGATATTTGCTCCGTCAATCACTGCTGCTTCTTTTAGTTCTGTACTTGCATTTGACAGTGCCGCTGTATAAATAATAGAACCCCAGCCTGCGCCTTGCCAGATACCGCTGGCAATATAGATAGTACGCCAGGCCTGCGGCATGGTCATGAAATTAATTTGTGTACCAAGCAGCAGGTTGACCGGACCTGTGACAGATAAGAAAATTCTAACAATACCACAAAGTACAATAACAGAAATAAAGTTTGGCATATAGAGCACCAGTTGGATTTTCTTCTTCACACCCTTGCGCTCAATCCTGTTCAGCAGAAATGCCAGAAGGATTGGAACCGGAAATCCCCAAAGCATACCGAAAACACTTAATTTAATCGTATTTCCCAGATAGCTCAGAAAATCAGGCGATGACAGAAAGCGTTGGAAATGCTTGAACCCCACCCACTCGCTTCCCAGTATGCCGCGAATTGGATTGTACTTCTCAAAGGCGATTAGGATTCCGCCCATAGGAATATAGCGGAAAATAATCGTCAGCGCCAACGCTGGGAGCAGGAAGAATACATAGAGCTGCCAGTGCTGGACAACATAGACAAGTGAGTTGTGCAAACCGACATTTTTCTTGTTTGCAGTAACGGTTTTTGTTTTGCCCATTGTTTTGCTCCTTTCTTGTTTTGTTTAGTCCTGAATTTTTGTTTTCAGTTTTGGTTACAAGTTACATTTGTTTTCTTTCTTTTGTGCATTTGTAAAAAATCGCGATTCAACATCTGTAAATATAAGTTATCATATTTTTTACATTTGGTCAATAGTATTTTTACAAATTCACCAAAAATTTTTTTATAATTTTACATTTAGTGTTCTATATGCAACTTATAAATCCTTTTTTCCAAATTTTTTTAGAAAAAATGTCTTTTTGTTTATTTTTACATTTGACACATTTTTATTTTTACATTATAATAATATCAGTATTTCAAAAACAAATTTTAGAAAGGATGTGATTGTTCATGGCTGACCGTGTTACCATTCAAGATATCGCAGATGCGCTGGGTGTCTCGCGCAACACTGTATCTAAAGCAATCAACAACACAGGGCTGCTCGCCGACGCCACTAGAGAACGTGTTTTGAAAAAGGCAGTCGAAATGGGATATAAACAATTTTCCTATGTAAATATCTATGGCTCCGGCAAAACAGAGGTCTCTCTCCCACCTGAGACAGACAAGCGGGAGATATCATTGTTTACCTCCAGTTTTATAGGGAACTCCCACTTCGCCTCAACCATGTTAGACAAATTCCAGAGAGAACTTTCTGGATTAGGTTATGGCTTCACTATGCACCGGCTTCAGGAGCACGAAATTGAGAACCTGTTACTTCCCAGTTCCTACAATACAGAAAGAACTGCCGGAATTATCTGTGTCGAAATGTTTCATAAGGACTACTGCCACATGCTCTGCGAACTCGACACACCAACACTTTTTGTGGATACGCCAGTGGTCGATTTTAACCATCCTCTAAAATCAGACTGTCTCTATATGGATAATCAGACAAATATTGGCTGTTTTGTGAGCGAGATGATTCGCAGAGGAAAAAAACGTATTGGCTTTATTGGAGACATTTCACACTGCCAGTCTTTTTATGAGCGCTTCCTTGGATACCGCAATGCTATGTATCTCTCTGGACTCTCCTGTCCTGAGGAATACTGTATTACCAAAAACAAAAAAGGTGCCAAAATTCCAGGATACACTCCCTACCGTGAATATCTGCTGGAAGAAATTCAAAACCTAAAAGAACTGCCAGATGTGTTTATCTGCGCAAACGATTTTGCAGCCGTGGATACCATGTATGTATTCAAACAATTAGGAATCCGTGTACCGCAGGATATCTACCTGTGCGGGTTTGACGATTCCCCAGAATCACATGTGACCTCCCCCACACTGACCACGATCCATATCCACAGCCAGATTATGGGTTTTTCTGCGGTACATTTGCTTATGTCCCGCATCAAGGAACCATCACTCAATTTCCGCAAGATTTATACTGAAACCAGCCTGATTTACAGAGAGTCAACAGAAGACTAAAATTCAATCGTTTTAAAGATTTGTATTTACATAGAGAAAGGAGAACTTTTATGCGTGGCATATTTAATATGGAAGGACCAGTTATGAACTTTATTACCAAGATAACCTACAGTGCCTATTTGAATATCCTATGGCTGGTCTGCTGCCTGCCTGTTTTCACAATCGGCGCTTCGACAACTGCTTTGTTCTATGTCACTTTGAAAGTTGCCAAGAATGAGGAAGGCAGCCTGACAAAAGCATTTTTCCACTCGTTTAAAGAAAATTTCAGGCAGAGCACCATTATCTGGCTGATTCTTCTTGCTGTGGGAATCATTCTTGGATTTGACAGCTATATCTTTTACCATATGCGCTTTGAAAATGCTTTCTGGACTGTCGCTACAGCGGTTTTTCTCGTTGCTGTTGTCGCGTATGCTATTATTCTGATGTATATATTTCCGCTGCTTGCGAGATTTGACAACACCATAAGAGCAATGTTCAAAAATGCGATTATGCTTGGTATGCGCTTTTTGCTCTGCACAGCAGTTATGGCTGTAATTTATTTTGTGATGGTGTTTGTTATTATCAATGTTTTCACCCCTATTATTATCTTTGGCGAAGGTTTATGTGCATTGCTTTGTTCTTATCTGCTCTCCAACATCTTGCTGCTCTGTCAGGAAAAACAAGAGGAGGCTTCAGAAATGCAGGAACCCGTCAAATGAAAAGAAAGTGAATCCATATGAAAATACTACAGGACAAAAATCTGAAAACCCTAAAAGGCAGGGAAAAATTGCAGTATATCTGGGATTACTATAAACTGCCGCTCGTAATTCTCGCGATTCTGCTCTATGTCTCCTTCTATATATTATACAATCACTTTACAGAGAAAGAGTGTGTTCTGTATACTGCACTTGTCAATGTAAATGCAGGGGAGACTTTGACAAAAGGACTCCGCGATGATTTCCTGGATTATCTAAACTTAAATCCTTCCCAGAATCAACTGGAATTATACGCAGGATTGTATCTGACAGACGACGACCAAAATGCATACCACCAGTATACTTATGCCTCCCGCATTAAAATTCTTGCCATGATTGACGGAGAACTGCTCGACGTTGTTCTTATGAACAAAGAGGCATTTGACGCATTTTCACAAAACGGCTACTTGTACGATCTGGCAGAATTTCTCCCACAAGCTGATGTCAATTTGTATCAATCCATCCAGTCAGACCTCACTGCAAATCTTATCATACTAGAGGACAATGCAATTGAACATCAGCTAGACACTTCCCTCCCTTACGAGGCTGTTACAGAGGAACACTACTATGGCATTGATCTGTCCCACACACCACTTATTAAGAACGCTGGATTCGCGGAACCTGTCTATCTTGGGATTATCGCAAACTCACCGCGCACAGACATTGCCGTAGCTTATATAAAATATTTATTCACAATTCCTTATAACGAAGGAACACCGAAAGGATTATCTTATGAAAAACCCTGAGCGAAATGACATAAGCAATACAAGGAAAAACAATTCGCAAGCCCCCCAAAAAGAACATATTTCCGAACCGACAATGAAAGATGTGGCAAAAGAAGCTGGTGTCGCCCTTGGCACTGTATCGAAAGTAGTAAATGGTCTGCCTGTTGGGGAATCTTACCGAGTCCGTGTGGAAAACGCCATCCAGAAACTAAACTATCAGGTAAACAGCTATGCGCAGGGACTCCGATCCGATAAGACACACACTGTAGTCTTGCTGATTCCAAACACAGAAGAACCATTTTATGCCTCGCTTGCATACCATATTAACCTGACCCTTTTAAAACAAAATTACCGCATGTTGCTCTGTTCCACAGATTATAATTCTAACTCCGAGCAGGAATATATCGCACTGGCACAGCAGAACAAGGTAGATGGCATTATCGGACTGACCTACAATCCAAATCTGGTCGTCAGCAAAGGTATTCCATTCGTGTCATTTGACCGCTGTATCAATCCTGAAATTCCTTGCATTTCCAGTGATAATTTTGCAGGAGGACAGCTTGCGGCAGAAAAACTATCCGAATTTGGCTGCAAAAATGTCGCTTTTCTGCGCAAAGGTTCATCCATCAGCAACGAGCCGAACAAGCGCAAGGCAGGGTTTGAAAATGGTTGTCTCGCCTGTGGTCTGCACTACGAAATGAAAATTCTTGGCGATAATGAACCTTATGAGGAATTTGAAACATTTCTCGCAAACCACGTTGTTGAAGGAAAGCTCTCTTTTGATGGTATCTTCTGTGTGACAGATGGACTCGCCTACTTTGTGATAAAGATGCTGCACAGACTAAACCAACGCGTACCAGAAGACGTGCAGATTATTGGCTTTGACGGCATCCGCATTTTCGGCGACAAAAACTATCTATGTTCTACAATTGTCCAGCCAATACCGGACATTGCAAAAATGTGCGTCCGGCTTTTGCTGGATGAAAATTGGCGCAAAAAACCTTCCTTAGTCTGTCTTCCTGTCACATATGCATATGGCGGAACTACAATCGAGTTTAATTCAAAATAGGGTATCTAATATTCTGAATCGCAATCCAGAACATTAGACACCCTATCTTGAAAATATTTTGTTAAGCGACTATAAAACATGTATGTTGGCATATTAGGGTATTGGTTTACATCTCTTATAGCTGTTTTAACACATATTTTGCTGCGCATTATATATATCGGTGAATTTTGGAAATTTTTTATATTATTGAAAAAATTTATGTAAATTTCGCAATTTATCTATATTTACTATGAAATTGTTATAAATTTTTAACTATTTTTACTAAATTTTTCCTCTACTCACACGACCTGTGCGCCGCCAGTGGCATGTCGGGCGTCACCCTATAAAATCGAATATACAAAATGCCTTATATGAGCAGACTCTCAACAGCATTTTGTATATTCAATTTTGCATGGCTGAACTGTTACTAAAAATTCTAAATTTTATTAAATGGATCTAAATACCTAGAAACAAGATCAATCTCTTCTTCAATGCGTAACAATTGATTATATTTTGCCACTCTGTCGCTTCGGCAAGGTGCCCCCGTCTTAATTTGTCCCGCATTCATCGCTACCGCTAAATCCGCAATAAAGGAATCCTCTGTCTCACCGCTCCTGTGGCTAATCACCGCTTTGTATGCATTGTGCTGTGCCATTTCCACAGCCTCAATTGCCTCGCTCACCGTTCCAATCTGATTTACCTTGACCAGTATCGCATTTGCAACATGTTTCTTGATACCTGCATCCAGTCGCTTTGTGTTTGTCACAAACAAATCGTCTCCCACAAGCTGCACTTTCTCTCCAATTCGTCTGGTAAGCTCTGCCCAGCCATCCCAATCGTCCTCTGCCAGTCCATCCTCTATGGAGATAATTGGATACCGCTCTATCAACTGCTCATAATAGGCAATCATTTCCTCTGTCGTGCGCCTGATAACCGGTTCGTTGTCCTTGACATCAAATTCCTTGCCTGCCTCATAACACGCACATGCACCATTGCCATCCACACTTGCTTTTCGACGTTTCAGTTCTGTCTCACCACTAAAATGATAGGTGCCATCCTCCTCATTATACAATTCAGAAGCCGCCACGTCCAACGCAATCTTAATATCATGGCCTGGCACATACCCTGCTGCCTTAACTGCCTCCACAATCAAATCCAACACAGCAAATGCATCTGGAAGATCCGGTGCAAATCCGCCTTCATCACCTACCCCTGTCGAAAGTCCTCTCTTGTGGCAGATTTTCTTTAGATTGTGATAAATCTCCGCACAGATTCGCAATGCTTCTCGAAAATTTGCTGCTGAAACTGGCATAATCATAAATTCCTGAAAATCAACGGTATTTGTGGCATGTCTACCGCCATTTAAAATATTCATCATTGGAACAGGAAGTCTGTCCGTTTTCACTCCGCCCAAATACCGATACAGCGGCATTCCCAGCGCATTTGCAGCAGCGCGCGCAGCCGCCATTGACACACTTAATGTGGCGTTGGCGCCCAGATTTCCTTTGTTGTCTGTTCCATCTGTATCCACTAAAATATGATCAATCAATTTCTGGCTGCACACATCAATGCCAAGCAGTTTATCCCGAATCTTGGTATTCACATTATTGACCGCTTTCTCTACGCCAAGGCCCATATAGCGCATCTCGCCGTCTCTTAACTCTACTGCCTCGAACTTTCCCGTGCTCGCTCCTGACGGTACACTTGCCCTTCCTTCACAACAGTCATTCACTGTAACCACCGCTTCCACGGTCGGATTTCCTCTAGAATCCAGTACTTCTCTTGCGTGCACATCAGTAATTTTAAAATGTGATGTTCTCATATTCCACCCTCCTGTTTTCTGTAATTGCTCTGTAACGAAAAAACCCGTTACGAATTTCAATATCAAAAACAGTATCTCCAAAAGGGCGAAATAAATTCGGACTATTTATACTTAATTTGTGCCAGTTGAGCCAAAACCTCCACGATTTGCCCCTGTAAGTTCTACAACCTCCTCAAAGACTATTTCTGGCTGTTGCTCCATTATCCGAAACTGACAGATACGGTCATTTAAATGGATTGTTGTGTCCCGCATCGCATACATTGGAACAAACCACTGGTCATCATTGCCGCAATAACCGCCCTCACCGGTCTCGCGGTCCGGTCCATCAATAACGCCTTGATGATTGACTTGTATCAGTCCAAAATTTTTAAAAGTAGAACTTCTCGGAACAACATGTGCTTCGTATCCTCTTGGCAGTTCTATTGCAATTCCAAGAGGAATTAGTTTAAATTCTCCCTGCTTCATTTCCACATCTTCTGAAGCTCTTAAGTCAATCCAATTTCCTTTTGCTATTTTCTCTAACTTTTGTACTTTATCTGAAAAATATTTTATCTTTATATTCACTTCTGCCTCCCAAAGCTGCTACTCAAAATATGGACAAACCTATCCATACCGAGATGTTTCCTGTTTCAACCTATATGCTTTTGATTATCCCAAGATATATCTACTCACAAAGTTCAAATGAAGTTCTTGAATTTCATTGTATAGTCCACAGGCGTAAATTCCCGACTAGCCATCGGTACATGTTTACATTAGCTTTCTTATGCTATGTT
>ERZ808041.565-NODE-565-length-26079-cov-4.518922_pt1 | contig 26079 bp, 27 predicted proteins | sample MGYA00380192_ERZ808041 | MGnify/ENA primary metagenome ERZ808041 (study PRJEB31490, sample SAMN06133412) | mouse gut metagenome | isolation source: Z1_1 | host: mice | place: China: Chengdu | collected 2015-05 ...
AAAATGCGAACTGGTGACGCCCATCCTTACCTACGCGGACATGGAAACCCTGCAGGAGCTCATCCGGCAGCTCAGACACGCCGGAGCGAAGAGCGACGCGGGAAGGGGCTGCGGGGTACACATCCACATCGGGGCGAAAGGCCACACGCCGCAGAGCCTTAGAAACCTCGCCAACATCATGGCGGGCCATGAGAGCCTGATCGCGGAAGCCCTTGACCTTGACCGGGGCAGGATGAGCCGCTACTGCCGCACGGTGAACCCGCGTTTCCTGGAGCAGCTCAACAAAAAGAAGCCGCAGACGATGGCGGAGCTTGCGGACATCTGGTACACGAGCCACGGGGCAGGCTACAACCGCAGCGCCCACTACAACGACAGCCGGTACCATATGCTCAACTACCACGCAACCTTCACCAAAGGCACGGTCGAGTTCCGGCTCTTCCAGTTCGACGAGCCGGGCGACGGGCGCAGGGGCGGCCTCCACGCAGGGCAGCTCAAGAGTTACATCCAGCTCTGCCTCGCACTCAGCCAGATGGCGAAGGAAGTGAAAACGGCAAGCCCGAAACCGCAGCAGAACGAGAACCCGAAATACGCCATGAGGACCTGGCTCCTCCGGCTCGGCTTCATCGGGGACGAATTCAAGACCGCAAGGGACATCCTCACAAAGAGGCTTGCAGGGGACGCATCCTTCCGCAACGGAAGGGCTGCTTGAAGGGAACGCGGGAGGTAGCCTCCTGCCGCCTTGCCACTGACCGCTCCGGCGGTCTTAAGGCGGTAGAAGGGTGCCCCCTTCGGAAAGGACGGATTTCAGAATGGAAAAAAGATACTACATTGCTTACGGCTCAAACTTGAACATCCCGCAGATGCGGATGCGCTGCCCTGGGGCGAGGATCATCGGCACTTCGGTGATTGAAGGCTACCGGCTGCTGTTCAAAGGCAGCAGGACCGGCTCCTACCTTACCATTGAGCCGCAGGAGGGAGCAAGCGTCCCCGTGGCGGCATCTTCCGGTGGCAGCGGCACGGATGGATATACAAAGATTATGGGTAATGCCGTGGCAACAGCGGAGCAGATGAGGGCATATATCAAAGCGAAAAATCCGAAGGCGGCACAGTCTGTCCTTGACATGGTTCCGCTGTATCTGTCGGAGGGCAGCGCAGAGGGAGTACGTGGTGACATTGCCTTTGCGCAGTCCTGCCTTGAGACCGGGAACTTCGGCTTTTCCGGCTCTGCGGTCACACTGGACCAGAACAACTTCTGCGGCATGGGCGTGACTTCCAATGGTGTAAAGGGGAATTCCTTTGACACGCCGCAGCTTGGCATCCGGGCGCAGGTGCAGCATTTGAAAGCCTATGCTTCCACGGAAGGCTTGAAGAACGCCTGCATTGACCCGCGGTTCAAATATGTCACAAGGGGCTGTGCGGAATATGTGGAGTGGCTTGGGCAGAAAGAGAACCCGGACGGGAAAGGATGGGCAACAGGAGCCGGCTATGGGGAGAAAATCCTCACGATACTGAAAGGCATCCTCGGCACGGCGGGAGGGGCGGCTTCTTCCGCTCCTGCAGAAACGGAAATCTGGTACCGCGTCCGCAAGACCTGGGCAGACGCTGCCTCGCAGAAAGGGGCATTTAAGGTCCTGGAGAACGCAAAGAAATGTGCGGATGAGAATCGGGGGTATTCCGTGTTTGATGAATCCGGGAAGGCGGTGTATTCCAGTGCGGCAGCGTTCAAACCGTATCTGGTGAGGGTAACCATCACCAACTTAAACATCCGGAAAGGTCCGGGCACCAACTACGATAAGACCGGGAAATATACGGGAATCGGCTCTTTCACGATTGTGGATGAGGCAGATGGAAAAGGGGCGTCCAGATGGGGGAAACTCAAATCCAACGCAGGGTGGATTTCGCTTGATTACGCCAGCCGGGTATAAATATGGACAGCAGGGCCCGCGGCATTTTTCCATGTGCCGCGGGCCCGTTTTTTTTTGTGCGTGTAGATTACACAAGGAACGGACGGAAAGTTTGTGCATCTTATAGCGCAGAAATGAGTGGATAATCTGCCAGACCTGATTTAACATGGCACTACCCCAAAGGGGCGCTGCCAAAAACAGCGGCAGAAAAATAAAGGAGAAACACGCTTATGACAAAAAGATTTATGGAAACAGCCCATCTGCCACGCAGGGGGCGGCGGAAGGAGGGATGCTGATGTTCACTGCAAGGGAACGCACACTTCTCACTTCCCCCTACTTCCGGCTCATCCGCCAGACGGATGACTTCTTTGAGGTCCAGTCCAGATGCACGAAGCACTGCTGGATCGTCCAGAAACTTTCCTATGACCGGTATCCGGTCCGCATCTACCACAAGCACACGAAGGGGACGGCCTATTACCATAAGCACGGCCACGCCAACACGGTGTCCTCCGCCGTCCACCAGATCAAGAGCCACGATGTGTGGCAGCTAAACGGGAGGCGCGCCATGGCGTAAAGCCCGGCGCGAATAGTGACAAGCCCACGGCACATAAAATGTCGTGGGCAGTTTTTTATTTATTTTAGAAAAAACACCCCATCAAAACGGCTGGCAAATCTCCGTATAGTGAGGAGGTGTTTTCATGACGGACAGACAGAAACAGCAGGTCATACGCCTTCGGAAAGAAGGCTTCGGATATACAGCGGTCGCAAACAAGGTCGGGATCTCAAAAGATACGGTCAAGAGCTTCTGCAGGAGGAACGGGCTGGCAGGGGAAATGGCAGCGGCACAGGAGGACAGCACTCTGGGGTGCCGGGAATGCGGAAAGCCCCTGCCGCAGAGGTCAGGGATGAAGCCCCGTGTGTTCTGCTGCGATGAATGCAGGGTGAAGTGGTGGCATGAGCATCCGGAAAAGATAAAGCGGCGGGCGGTCTATTCCTTCACCTGCGCCGGGTGCGGGAAGCTGTTCACGGCCTACGGCAATTCCAGACGCAAATACTGCTCCCATGAATGCTATATCAGGAACCGTTTCAAAGGCGGTGATGCTGGTGAGTGAGGAACAGTTCAGGGTGGAACGGCTCTACCTTATGTCCCTTTCCGTGGCGGAGACCATGCTCCAAAAGGGCATCATTTCACAGGATGAATATTCGGAAATTGATACAATCCTGCTCGAAAAATATCGGCCAACTCTGGGTACATTATTAGCCGGAAAACCCTTGCTATAATTGCGGTTTAGAGTGATGTATAGTAGCGGAAAGGAGTTGGTTTCATGAAGAAAATCAGCAGAATAGAGCCGAAGCTGCCGGTCATCCAGGCGCGGAAAAAGGTCGCTGCCTATGCCCGCGTATCAAGGGATACCGAGCGGCTGATGCATTCCGTTTCCGCACAGGTAAGCTATTACAGCGCCCTGATCCAGAAGAATCCTGAGTGGGAATATGCAGGGGTATATGCGGACATGGGAATATCCGGCACGGATACAGCTAGGCGCAGTGAATTCTTAAGGCTGCTGGCAGACTGTGAGGAAGGAAAAATTGACATCATCCTGACAAAATCTATCAGCCGCTTCGCAAGGAACACGGTTGACCTGCTGGAAACGGTAAGGCATTTAAAGAACCTCGGCATTGAGGTGCAGTTTGAAAAGGAGAATATCCATTCGCTCTCGGAGGACGGGGAGCTGATGCTCACCCTCCTTGCATCCTTTGCACAGGAGGAGAGCCGGAGCATTTCAGAGAATGTGAAATGGGGAGTCAGGAAGCGTTTTCAGTCTGGAGAGATTGGGGCGGCGAACAAGCATATCCTCGGCTACCGTTACGATGACGAATTGAGAAAATATGTCATCATACCCGAAGAGGCGGAGAGCGTCCGCTGGATGTTCCAGATGTACATTGACGGTGTTTCTCTGCGGGAGATAGCAGGGAGCATGAATAAGGCGGGGATACGCACCACGCTTGGGAATGACTTCCAGGAAGCCTCAGTACGGCAGCTTATTTTCAACGAGGTCTATGCAGGGGACATCCGGCGGCAGAAATGTTACATGGCGGACCCGATCACAAAAATGAAGGTGAAGAACTGCGGGGAGCTGCCGCAGTATTACATGGCAGACTGCCATGAAGCCATCATTGACCGGGAAACCTACGCAAAGGTTCAGGCGGAGATGGAACGGCGGGCAGGGCTTGTCAATCCTACCTACCCTTTTACGGGGAAGATAAAATGCGGCACCTGCGGCCAGAATTTTACCCGCCGGAAAGGGACTACGAAAGGGAAAGAATACATTAGCTGGTTCTGCAGGGCGAAAAAGGAAGCCGGGATGACCTGCACAAGCCGCAATTATTCGGAGCAGAACCTCATGGGAATATGTGCGGGGCTGATGGGGACAGACAGCTTTGACGGGGAGGCTTTTGAAAGGACGGTCAGGTTCATCACGGCGCTGCCGGATGGAAGCCTTGAGATGCAGTTCTTTGACGGGGAGACCAGGCTGTGGGAAATGCCGCCGAAACCCGTAAAGCCGCCCCGCAAGCCCATCCGGAAAAGGCCGGCACACATTTTTGATGGAAAGATATTTTGCGGGCAGTGCGGAAGGCGGTATGGCAGGGCGGTCAGTGAAAGCAGGGACAGACACCTTTACTGGTACTGCCGGGCCAAGAGCGGGCATGGCGTGACCTGTGACAGCGTGAATTATCCGGATTCGGAGATAAAGGATATCTTCTGCAGGGTGATGGGGCGGGAAACTTTTGATGAAGGGTTTTTCATGGAAACGGTGGAGCGGATGGTGGTGCAGAAAACAGGGAGCATAGATTTCCATCTGAAGGACGGCACGGTCAGGGCTTATGAAACGCTGAAGCTCCGGAGCAACAGGCATGAGAACACATCCACGGATGAGTTTACCGGAAAGATACGGTGCGCCTCCTGCGGCAACCTCTATCACAGGTACTGCTGCTATGGGAAATACACCTACTGGCGGTGCAGCGGCAAGTCAAAGGTTCGGACGGAATGCAGCGGGCGGGATTTTCAGGATTCCGACATCCGCAAAGTTTCCGCATATTTGATGGGCATGGAGGAATTTGACGGGAATGAATTTGAAAAACAGGCACAGGAGCTTTTGGCGTTTGAAGACGGCAGCCTGGAGATTCATTTTTATGACGGGAGGGCAGAGCAATGGCAAAGGTGATCACGATACCCGCTACACGGAGCAGATATACGGCGGCTCCGATCAGCAGCAGGGAAAAGCGGAAGGTCGCGGGCTATGCCCGCGTCAGCACAGACCATGAGGAGCAGCAGACCAGCTACGAGGCTCAGGTGGATTATTACACGAATTACATAAAGGGGCGTGAGGATTGGGAGTTTGTTTCTGTATATACGGACGAAGGCATCAGTGCGACTTCCACAACGAAGCGCAGTGGTTTTAACCAGATGGTGGCGGACGCCCTGGACGGCCGCATCGACCTCATCATCACGAAGTCGGTGAGCCGTTTCGCCAGGAACACGGTGGACAGCCTGACCACCATCCGGAAGCTGAAGGAACACAAAGTGGAGTGCTATTTTGAGAAAGAAAACATCTGGACATTCGACAGCAAGGGCGAGCTGCTCCTTACCATCATGTCCTCGCTGGCGCAGGAGGAGAGCCGCTCCATTTCGGAGAACGTCACATGGGGGCAGCGGAAACGGTTTGCAGACGGCAGGGTCACGGTCCCGTTCAAACGGTTCCTCGGCTATGACCGGGGCGAGGACGGGAACCTTGTCATCAACGAGGAACAGGCGGCGGTTGTTCGGAGGATTTACGGGATGTTCCTGCAGGGGCGGTCACCGTTCGCCATCGCAAAGGCGCTGACAGAGGAAGGCATACCCACTCCCGGCGGCAAGACAAACTGGTCGGGAAGCACGGTACGGAGCATCCTCACGAATGAAAAATACAAAGGGGATGCGCTTTTGCAGAAGGTGTACACGGTGGATTTCCTCTCCAAAAAGAAAAAGGTCAACGAGGGCGAAGTCCCGCAGTATTATGTGGAACACAACCACGATGCTATCATAGAGCCTGCTATATTCGAGGCGGTGCAGAAGCAGATGGCCGTCCGGCAGACGGGGACGAACCGGCAGAGTAGCGTGGGCATCTTCTCCAGCAAAATAAAATGCGGCGACTGTGGAAGCTGGTACGGCTCGAAGGTGTGGCATTCCAACAGCAAGTACCGCCGGGTGGTCTGGCAGTGCAACCACAAATTTGACGGCGGCGAAAAGTGCGGCACTCCCCATCTGGACGAGGAAACCATCAAGGCGCTTTTCGTGAAAGCGGTCAATATACTGACCACGGAAAAGGATGAGATCGCCGCCAATTTCCATGCTATCAAAGGGCGGCTTTTCGATACGGTGGAGCTGGAAGTGGAGCAGTCACGGCTTCAGGAAGAACTGAATGTGGTGGCGGGGCTGATACAGCAGTGCATAGATGAAAACGCCCATGTCGCCCTCGACCAGACGGAATACCAGGCGAGGTATAACGGGCTTGCAGACCGGTTCGACAGGGTAAAGGAACGGCTGGACGAAGTGGGCAATGCCATCACGGAGAAGCAGGCGAAGAAGGAGCAGATAGAAAGGTTCCTCGCCGAACTGGAGCGGCAGGACGGAGTGTCCACGGAGTTTGATGAGAACCTCTGGTACAGCCTGGTTGATTTTGTCACAGTTTTTAATAAAGAAGATATCCGTTTTACCTTTAAGGATGGAACGGAGCTCAAAGTGTAAAAGTAATATCCTCTTAACTACTGGTTGAAAAGGACTCTGGTAGCAAGAGGATATGTTCTATATAGATAATAAAATTTATCATGGATTATTTTTACTATGATATCCTTTTAAACGACCTTTTAAATTTATGTTTTCTTCTTTAAGTACGTCATCTATACTGCGTCCGTTTCCTTCGTGAAATTCTGCATTGTTAAAATATAAAGAAATGTTGAGAGGATCGTCTTTTATTTTGTCAGGAAAATTCATTATTTTTATATCGGTATTAATAGGACCGAAAGGATTTCCATAAAAGTCATAATGGTGTGGCATCGGGATAAGCGGAATATCTGTTTCGTTTTCGAATGCATCTTTAATATGACACGGTACAGCGATTTGTTCAATTAAATTTCCAAAAGAAATGACAAACAGATAATAAAGGGAAAGTTTTGTGTCATCTTTTCTTAGAAAACCCCAGACTTCCAATGGGAGAGGATGTGGCCCAGGGACAAAACGTTCAATCATCCATTCGTAATTCCGCATATCGTACTTTGAAATAATATTACTTTTTTCTTTTAACCATGCGACCGTGTCCATAAAATTGACCATTTCTTGATATGGTAGCATAGACAATGCCATTTTAACAAATGACTTATACACAGACAAGGGAGAGTAGGATTGCCTTACAGCGTGAATTATCATCTGATGATCTTTGATTTCAGTAAAGTTACTACCATCGGCTTCTTGAATAATTAACCCTTTTTCTGTAAAATCAATTCGACTGTTTCCGTCTTTGGATTTATATGACGGAACACCTGTTTTTGTGATAATTTGAGAAATTGTGCGCCCACAGCCTAAGTATTTTGATAAACTATCTTCTAAATATTTGCCAAAATGTAAATTACAACTATCGCACTCTGTACGAGATACAAATTCTTTATTTCCTATTAATTCGGATAGTGCATGAGCCTTTTTCTTAAAAGTAACTTCTGGATATCTCTTGCCACAAAATCTGCATACTTTTCCTTCATCTGAATCATCTACATATTGCGTTTCACCAAGATCATGTATATAATGAAATAACGGATTATAATTATTGGTGAAATATTCCACTCTGCTTTTTAATTCTTCTATTTGCAAATTATACCACCAACCATTTCTTTGGAATTCAAAATTAAGGTATCAATAAAATTATACCATATAAATGCGAATAAACTCTACTGAATTTTTGTAATTTGAACCCTCCCCCTATAGGGCAAAATCAAAAAGTATGCCAAAATCAAAATGTATAAGGCAAAATCGAATTGTATCAAAGACAGCGTTTACATAGACGATGGAATATCCGGCACGAACACCAAAAAACGTGAGGAGTTCAACCGTATGATTGACGAGGCTATGGCGGGCAAAATCGATATGATTGTAACCAAGTCCATCAGCCGATTCGCACGAAATACACTGGATTGCCTAAAATACATCAGGCAACTTAAAGAAAAGAACATCCCTGTTTATTTCGAGAAGGAAAACATCAATACGATGGATGCCAAGGGCGAGGTTCTGCTTACCATCATGGCGAGCCTTGCACAGCAGGAAAGCCAGTCCTTATCCCAGAACGTAAAGTTGGGATTTCAGTACCGTTATCAACAGGGGCAGATTACCGTGAACCACAACCGTTTCCTCGGATATACCAAGGATGAAAAGGGTCAGTTGATTATTGACCCCGACGAGGCAGTTGTGGTTAGGCGTATTTACAGAGAGTACCTTGAAGGGGCAAGTTTGCAGCAGATTTGCAGAGGCCTTGAGGCTGATGGAATTTTAACGGGTGCCGGAAAGCAGAAATGGAGACCGGAAACCCTGCATAAAATCCTAAAGAATGAAAAATACATCGGTGATGCCCTTCTTCAAAAGACCTACACGGTGGATTTCCTTGAGAAAAAGCGTGTGCCGAATAACGGCTTAGTGCCACAGTATTATGTAGAAAACAGCCACGATGCCATTATCCCCCGCGACCTTTATATGCAGGTACAGGAAGAAATGGTCAGACGAGCCAACCTTCACAGCGGGAAGAACCGAAAAAAGCGTGTGTACAGTAGTAAATACGCATTATCCAGTATCGTGTACTGCCCTAAATGCGGTGATATTTACCGCAGGGTTGTTTGGAACAATCGAGGCAAGCAGTCTATCGTATGGCGTTGCTGCACCAGAATGGAACACGGTCCGGGAACCTGCAATGCCGATGCTATCCACGAATCGGAATTGCAAAACCTTGTAGTACGAGCTATAAATATGACACTTGGCAAAAGGGATAGCATAAACGATGCCCTACAGCGAAATGTTGAGGCAGTGATTGCAGGAACGGACGCTGTTCCGCTTGATGAGATTGATGCCAGATTGGAAGAATTGCAGAAGGAACTGCTGAAAGTAGCAAATGCCAAAGGAAACTATGACAGCATTGTGGATGAGATTTACAGCCTGCGAGAGGCAAAGCAGAACGCCCAAGTGGCGGGTGCAGAGAGTGAGGGATTGAAAAAGCGAATCAGCGAAATGCAGCAATTCCTCGCCGAACAGCAACAGGACATCATCGAATACGATGAGCAGTTGGTTCGCAGGCTGATTGAGAAAATCACGGTCTGTGATGAGAGAGTTACAGTTGAGTTCAAATCCGGCACAAGCGTGGATGTGAGAAGATAATATTTTATGAAATGCACCTTGCAGCAATGCAGGGTGTTTTTCTGTTACAGAAAGTTCATCTGCACGTCACGTGCAGGTCTTGTATTTTTGCAAATTGTATGTTATAATAAATTATCTTATTTGTGTTAGAATTAACAAGGGTTGCGAATAGGAGCGGCGAATATATGATTAAAAACAATATAGAAGTAGATGTAAAAGTAAAATGCATAGAGAACGGAACTACCCAGGCACAGCTTGCGGAAACAATCGGAACTACGGGTCAGTATGTGAATCGCATCATCAAAAAGCAGGACGGTGTTGTGAATAAGACCTTCGTGCAGATGCTTGAGGCTTTGGGTTACGATATTGAACTAACTTATGTGAAAAGAGGTGCGGAATAATGGCAAATGAATTACAACCGCTTACTTTACTTTTTCAAAACAGACTTTTTAGAATTCCGGACTATCAGAGAGGCTATGCTTGGCAGCAGTCCCAACTTGCGGATTTTTGGGATGACTTGATTAACTTACAACAGGATAGATATCATTATACAGGACTTTTGTCTTTAAAATCACTTGGACGAAAAGAAACAAAGGATTGGGGTTCTGACCTCTGGATGGTAGATAAAGGATTTAAGGCTTGTCACATTGTAGATGGTCAGCAACGTTTGACTACTTTTGTGATTCTACTGAATGAAATAATTTGTTTTGTGAGAGAACTGGATGAAAACAAAGGAAAGAAAGACGATGAAATCGTACTTGGATATGACACCCTGAAAGATGTAGTGGCTAAATATATCTATCAAAACAGACCACCAATGAACCAGATTACAACATATTTGTTTGGTTATGAGGTGGACAATCCGAGTGCGGATTACTTAAGGTATAAGATTTTTGGTGAGCCGTATTCCGGTACGGTCAATGAAACCTATTACACAAAAAATCTCAAATTTGCAAAGAGTTTTTTTGGGGAGAATTTAACGGCTCTCTATGAAAACGAGGGGATTGAAGGAATCAATAATCTCTATTTGAAACTCACATTGAAATTGATGTTCAATATACATGAGATAGACGATGATTATGATGTTTTTGTGGCTTTTGAAACCATGAATAATCGTGGCAAGAAACTGACGAATCTGGAGTTGCTGAAAAACAGGCTTATATATCTTACTACACTGTATACAGACGAAAAATTCGATGAGATGGAGAAGTCTCACCTGAGAAAACAAATCAATGAGGCATGGAAGGAAGTATATTTTCAACTTGGCAGAAATGAAAATGTTCCTCTTTCTGATGACGATTTTTTAAGAGCACATTGGACAATATATTTTGCTTATTCCAGAAGGAAGGGAGATGACTATATTCGTTTCCTGCTGAATAAGTTTTCTGCTAAAAACATATTTGAAAAGAAAACTGTTCTTATGAGTGAATTGCCAGATGGGTATGTTATGGACACAGATTACGAAGAGGAAGATGATGCAGATGATACAGAAACGGAAACCATAGAAGTTTCAAAATTAGCACCTACTGAAATTGCAGACTATGTAAATAGCCTTAAGAATATGGCTAAATACTGGTATGATACTTTTTTCCCTGCTCAGAGTGAAAATCTAACGAAAGAGGAGCAGATATGGGTAGATAAGTTGAATCGTATTGGTATTGGACATTTCCGACCGTTAGTAACTGTAATCATCAGCAGACGTGATTTTAATTCAGAAGAACGAATTGCGGCCTTTAAGGCAATCGAGCGTTTTATATTTATCTGTTTCAGGCTTGGAAATTTTAATGCTTCGTTCTGCAGCAGCGAATATTATCGTGCATCAAGAAGTTTGTACTTGAACGAAATGACACTGGAAGATCTGGTTGCAGATATTGTTGAAACCACAGATGCTAATATTGAATATGCAATTCCCAACTTCGTAACAAAAATTGAAAAGCATTTCTCCAACGGCGGAGGTTTTTATTATTGGAATTCTATTCGTTATTTCTTATATGAATATGAGACGAGTCTTGCACAGAAAAATACTATTGACCGTATAGGCAGTTGGGAAATGTTTACTAGAACAGAAAAGGATAAAGTTTCCATTGAGCATATTCTTCCCCAGACCCCGTCAAAGTATTATTGGCAAAATCAGTATCGACAGTTTACTGATGAAGAGGTGGAGATGTTGGCGGGTGCTTTAGGTAACCTGCTACCGCTGTCACAGAGTGTAAATTCCAGCTTGCAAAATGACAGTTTCTATGACAAAAAAACTACAAAAGCCGGAAGACGCGGGTATGAAAATGGTTGTCACTCTGAAATTGAAGTAGCAAAATATAATGATTGGACTGCTGAGCACATTTATACACGCAGCAAGGAACTTCTTGAGTTTATGGAGAATCGTTGGGAGTTCAGTTTTAATAATGAGCAATTGGACAAGCTGGTATATGTGAATTTTGCAGTTGATGGTAGAATTGTTCTGGAAAAATTACCAGTACCTGAAGAAAAGCCGATACAATCAAAAGAGGATACGGATACTCATGAATATAGTAGTCTTGACGAGCAGCAGAAAGCTTTCTGGGTTAATTTTGTAAAGTATTGCAATAACCGCTATAGAGAAGATATTGTAGGAAGAAAGCCACTTGTTCAGAATTGGTATGATATTCCTGTTGGTGCCAATGATTTCCTACTACAGTTTACCATTACTCGCAGTAAATATGTCTCTCTTGTTATTTACGCTTTTGATGGTGAAACCTTTAAAAGATTGGAAAGCAAAAAGAGCGTGATTGAGAAAGTATTCGGTAATAAGTTTGATTGGTATTCCAGCAGAGAAAAAAGCACCGCAAAGCGTATTGTGTATAAGCATGAGGCCGATGTTTTCAATCCTGGAAAACAAGAAGAATTATTTGATTGGATGATAGAAAAATTTGATTCATTGGTGGACGCACTTGTATCTGCTGATGAGTTAGATAATGAAGAACCATCCGGTGAGAAGTTTTCAGAAATAAAAAAGTATTTGGAGTCATGTGGTAAAAGCAAGATTTCCTTGACCTTTGCAGAAGTCGAAGATATTATCGGAATCGAACTGTGCAGATCAGCATATACTTACCCGGTTTACTGGAAACCATCGAAAACACATACTATGGCAAACACAATTGTTGCAGCGGGATATGAGGTTATATCGGTAGACTTGACATCAAAAAAGATTGACTTAGAAAAGAGAAATTGAATGATTGACAGGAGGTGTACCACAGTAGCAGATATGAAACAAATACACGATTTCGCTGTTAAATGGTGTGATAAATTTCGTGACCAAAATATCAATTACTTGGAATTAGTTGACCACTTTATGGCTGATGATTGTGCTGCCCTCGGTTTTGAGATGGACTGTGGTCATGCCTTTTCTGAAAAGTATGGGCAGGCAGCAAACAATCATGAGGCTTTGGATAAAATCATTGATGATGTGACAGATATCCCGTTGCTCGGGTCTGCAATTTACTCTCAGTGGAGATATTTTAACCATTGGGCATATACAGGTGCGGAAATATTAGAACCACAAAATCGAGCATGGTTTATTTTGGCACTTAGCCGTCTGGCACTGCTTTCAGGAGAAAATCCTTTCATCTTTCAAGGAACATTAAAAAAGATGCGTATTGTGTCCAATAATATCTGTTACGGTCCTATGCCGGAACCGGATGAAGAAGTGGAACAGCATCTTACCCTCAATGATGAAGGACGCGTATGGTTTTCCGGATACAATTATGGACGCGGAGGAGAACGATACGAAAAGGCACGAAATCATAATTTCAAAATTGAAAAAGCAAGTATAGATAGATTGTTTAATGCAATTACGGCGTATTTCGATAATGGCTACGATGAAATTTTTGCTACAGATATCGGTGATTGGGTTATGGAACTGACGAATACCGATGGCAAGACATATAAATTCCGTGGGTCATTGTGTGCCGATTTTGATTACGAGGGAACGGATTTGTCCGACCTTGTTCGAGAAACCGTTGGTATGGATGATTTGTTTGTATTTGACGGAAACAATAAACCCGATACAATTACAAAGATTATATTGGATTATCATAGAGTGACCAAAATTAAGCATGGAGAAAAACCGGAAGGTGCTACATGGGATTTTGTAACCTGGGATTATACCGAGCATCTGATTATTGATAGAGAAACAGAAACACTTGAGCATATTCAAAATATAGGTACAGGCTGCAAGGTATCTCGCAAATATGAGATTGAGGGTGGAATTGAAAGTCTGCTTGAAAACTTCAATGCAGATGATTTGTTTTCAAATGTCAAGGGTAATGCAGATGATGTGATTGAAATGCCAAACGAAACAAAGGACTATAAAATTACCATCAGTTACAAGAAAAATCCGCAGCGTGTCATTGAAGGCAGTTATGATAAAAATGGTCTGCCGGATGATTTCGCAGATTTTGCGGAAACGGTGTTTGATTTTATTCGTTTTTATGGGTTGGGAGAAATTCTTGACCCATCGGTTTATGGCAAGGTAAAACGTCGGCAATCAGAATACATTTTCTGTAGTGTCACCTTTGATGAGGGATACAAGAGTTACTATTATCTGACGGACGATGACAGCATTGAAGTTGGTGATTTTGTCCTTGTTCCTGCAGGAAAAGATAATCATGAGGCGGTTGTAGAGGTAGTGAACATCGAATACTTCAATGAGGAGAATGCTCCACTACCAGTTGAAAAGACAAAACGCATCATCTGTAAGTGTACAGATGATGCGTTTTGACCCACATATAATGACTAAATAAAGGATAGGATGTGAGATAGATGGATAATTACGGTGAAATAATAATTTATCAATCAGATGATGGATTGACAAATATTGAAGTAAAAGTTCATGACGATACTGTATGGCTGAGTCAGCAGCAAATGGCAGAATTGTTTCAGACTTCTCGTACCAATGTTGTAGAACATATCAAACATATATATGAGGAAGGTGAACTTGACGAGGTTTCAACCTGTCGGAAATTCCGACAGGTTCGAAAAGAAGGAAACCGCGAAGTAACACGAGAACTTCCATTTTATAATCTGGATATGATAATTTCTCTTGGTTATAGAGTAAAATCTGCAATTGCTACTAATTTCAGACGCTGGGCAACGAGCATACTGAAAGAATACATGATAAAAGGTTTTGCTATGGACGATGAGCGTCTTAAAGGAAATGGCGGTGGTAACTATTGGAAAGAGTTGCTTGACCGTATCAGAGATATTCGTTCATCTGAAAAGGTGCTATATCGCCAAGTGCTTGATTTATATGCAACAAGTGTGGATTATGACCCTCGTAGTGAGGAGTCTGTTAGATTTTTCAAAATCGTACAGAATAAATTGCACTATGCGGCACACGGACACACAGCAGCAGAGGTTATTTATGAGCGGGCAGATGCAGAAAAACCATTTATGGGACTTACTTCTTTTTCAGGAGAATTACCGGCATTGAAAGATATTGGTATCGCCAAGAATTATTTGCAGGAAAGTGAACTGAAAATATTGAATAATCTTGTATCTGGTTATTTTGATTTGGCAGAAGTTAATGCAATTGAACATAAGCCGATGTATATGGATGATTACGTGAAACAGTTGGATATGGTACTTTCTTCCGGAAATCGAAAATTACTTATAGGTTCTGGTTCAGTTAGTCATAAGCAGGCAATTGATAAAGCAAAAGCAGAATATAGAAAATATCAGGAAATCACGCTAACTCCAGTGGAACAGGCATATTTGGAAAGCATTAAAGATGTAGCAAAAGAAGTGAAAAAGAAAAAGTGACACCACTGGTGACACAATTTGAAAATGTACTGGAAATAATGATAATAGTAGACATATTCCCTCAAACAGCTCAACCACGAAAAAGGCTGTGGATATGTTCCCTCGAACTTAAAAATAGCGAGGAAATTCATCGTATCCAGACGAGCCATGTTGAGTGTGTTGTGTTGATGTCAAGGGTTGAAAAGTAGGCGTGTAGGAAGGCTTTGGTTTCGAGGGATTTGTGGCATTTAGGTGCGATTTTACGGAGTTCTCAATCCTGTCAAAATCCCTAAAATTAAGGCTTGGGGAACATATCGAATGGCATAGTTGAGTTGACAGAATGACTTTAGGGGAGGTTGTGTAGACAGGATTATTGTGGTTGACAGGATTGATGCATAGACTAATCACCATCTGGGAAAAACTAATGAATGATAATTAGTTGAGAACGGATAGGTGAGAAAATATGCCAAATAATCCAAAGGTTCATTATATTCCTGCAAACCCGCCAAAGAGAGAAAAGCGTGTCGGAATTTATTGCCGTGTAAGTACAAACAGCACAGAGCAACTTCAAAGCCTAACTGCCTAGGTATCTCATCTGACAAGATTAACAGCTACTGTACCGCAATGGCTTTTGTCAGATGTTTATATAGATATCGCTACAAGTAAGACAGGCTCATCACGAAAAGGATTTAATCGGATGCTGGAGGATTGCAGATCACATAAGTTGGAGATAGTCATAACAAAAGATGTCAGCAGATTCGGAAGGGATACAGTTGAAGTTTTAGATGCTTTTAACCAATTAAAAGCGTTAGGTGTTCGTGTGATATTTGAAGGAAATAGCTTGGATACCGCAAATACGGATAGCGATTTGATGGTGGCTGTAATGGAGTCCATTGCACAAGCCGAAAATGAATCAAGAAGCGAAAATATAAGATGGGGAATTATGCAACGGGCAGCACAGGGAACTTCAAAGCTCTATGATAGAAAGTGCTATGGTTTCAAGCATGATAAAGATGGTCATTTAGTAATTGATGAAGAGAAAGCTAAAAATGTTAAGCTGATTTTTAATCTATATCTTAGTGGTCAGAGTGTTGTAGGTATCATCAAGGAACTTGAAAAACGTAAAATTCTCTCGCCAACCGGAAAAGCGAAGTGGTGTAAGAGAACTATTGATGTTATGCTGAGTAATGAGAAGTACACTGGTGATGTTGAACTTTTGAAATCTGGTAAGAACGAAGTTCATTATCTGGCATCAGGAAATAATCCTGCTATCATATCAAAAGAAGTTTTTGAGGAAGTGCAGATTGAAAAAGGACGGAGGAGTAATGTGGTGAGAAATGAGAACGGTAGTCGAAGAAAAAGCAAGAAATATAGTTCAAAACATAAAGATAAATGACAAGAAGCTGGATAATAAATAAAACAATTTTCTAATCAGTATAATCTGTGTTGATGAAGAAAAACAGTTATATAAATTGATATGTTTATCATTAAATCAGCCTAATAGTTTAATTATCTGAATCGTTATATACAATGATTTCATACATTTAATAAATTAATTATTTAAGACATCTGCGAATGGAGGATAATTTGATGAGTGAAAATAAAGTATGGGAAGAAAATGCAAAACGGTCAATTGGTACCGCAAATCCAGACATTAGATTTATCTCAATTGGTGTGAAATATGATAGAACAAAGTTTATGCCTGTAAAGAACAGACGTGTGTTCAATGATTTTAATTTTCCACCATCTAAACCTGTTAGTGGAGGATTTTGGGGTTCTGTATATACGCCAAATGCTCAATTTCGTTCTGATTGGGAGCGGTTTATTATGGAAAAAATGTATTTAAGATCTGAATGGACAGAAAAAACAAAACAAACATCAACAATTTTTTCGTTGAAAGCAGATACAAAAATTATATTTTTAAATGAACTTATGGATTTGTTTCCAATTTATCATATAAATACTGATGGCTCGGTTATGGTTAAACCATTATTTAATCTGCGGCAAGTTAAGATAGGCAATCCTTGCTTGAAAGATTATGAGCATCATGGTTATATTGATTTTGAAAAACTTTCTTAGGTATTTGATGCGATTCTTATCTCTAAAAATTTTGTATCAAAGGTTGATTGGACATTGATGGAGTTTGAGAGAAGAGTAATAGCAGGTGAAGAAGAATATGACGAGGAGTTGACAAGGTTGGATTTGGAAGTTGCCGAAATATTTGAAGATTGGAATGTGGAATCTATTCTGGTTTTGAATGCAAATTGCATGACGAATATTGAGTATATAGAAGGAAGATAGTAAAATCAAACACAAATATTATAATGGAAAATCCGGTTGATAATGATTAGAACGTCTGAAATTCAAAATGTCTATAAGTTGTTGGTACACTGCGAAATATCAGAATGCAAAAAATTTGGAGGATACATATTCTGGAGAATATTATCTAAAACTTAGTAAAATAGCCTAACCTCAAATTAAGGATTGATAAGACAAAATAGTTGTCAAATGTCTTGAAAATAAGGAGTTGAGAATACTATGGATATGTTTTCCAATAGCCTAACTATTACATGTTGAGTGTGTCGTGTTGATGTCACGGGTGGAGAAATAGAATAGCGGAAAAGTGCAGAAAACAAGGGATTTCCGAGAGTTGGGACAGTTTGGGAAAATTGTTCCGGCTCTCGGGTTTTTTGTCTGTTGTATTGTGCGGAAACATATCCACTGCTTTTTGGGTGGGATAGTTGAGTTGACAGGTTAGATATAAGGTGTGTTGTGGAGATAAGATTGTTAAGGGTATGTTGGGTTGATAATATGAACGTCATTCCAACGGCTGTATTGAAAAATTTCATGTCAATTAAGATCATAGATGTAAAAGAATAGGAGATATGCATATAGTGGATAACCAATATGGAAGGAATTTTTTTGATACAAACATGAATAAAATTAAAATAAAATAACTCTTAACTTTAATATTATTTATGCTATACTTAATTTTGTTAAACGAGTTAGAGAAAGGGGTGATTTATTGGATATTGATAAGATACCAAGGTGGATTCTTTCTTTGGAACAGGAGGATGTTACATTCCTAAAAAATTTTACTTTAAAATCTGGATCACTAAAAGAGATTGCAAAGTTGTATGGAGTGTCATATCCAACAGTCCGCCTGCGGCTGGATAAACTTATCCAGAAAATAGAATTAGGTGACCAACAGGAGGAAGAACCATTTCAGACATTTATTAAGGGATTGGCTGTTGACTCTAAGATTGATCTGGAAACTGCAAAAATGATTATTGAGAAGTATAAACAAGAAAAGGAGAAAGAATTATGATGGATTTGATTTTAGGTTTTATTATTGCAGGGTTGCTTATGGCTGTAGAGTACTTGCTCTGTACAAAATTAAAAAATCCGCTTTGGGGCGGGATTATTCCCGTCCTATTATTGGCAGGGTCAATTTTTGTATTTGCTTCTGGAAAAGTACCGTTTGAACGAAATTATTTATTTCCATTTGTAGTAGTGAATACGCTGTTTTGGGGTGACTGGGCTACAGGGCGCGATCAATATAAAAAACTGAAAAAGGCGGAAATGGACAGGATGAAAGCAAAAGATATGTAACAGGTGAAAAAAGTCAATAGGATTTTCTGAACATCATAAAGCATGGGGAATCAAAGAACAGGATTCCCTGTGTTATCATTTTAGATGAACATACCATTATTAAGTTAACTGCATCTCTGGAGAAGATATATGAATTATTTTACTCAGATTCGACAGATATAGAAGGAGGTATCAGGTATGAGTAAACTAATAGTGGTGGCATTGGAGGAATCAGAATCAAGAATTTTTGATAAAATTCTCGAAATTGTTAATCAAACAAAGAAATGTGAGGTTGAAACCATAGATGGGCAACAGCAAGTGATACAAATTGGCGATTTAGTTCTTTTGCCAGATCAGCATAAAGTTTTGAAAGAAAATCATGAAGTAAATCTTACCAATATCGAATTCCGTATTCTGTATGTTCTGGCACTTCATCAGGGGATGACGCTTTCCAAAGAAAAGATTTACAATTATGTTTGGGATGGGGAATATCTCCAGGATGACAGCAATATCACTTCCCATGTCCGCCGTCTCCGAAAGAAAATTGAAGACAATCCCAGCCAGCCAGAATATATTCAGACGGTACGTGGGGTTGGATATAAAATGAACCGGATAAAAAAGAAATAGGCAGTGTTCTAAGCAAAAGGCTTGGAACACTGCCTGTTTCCTTTTTAAGAAACGGTTTAATTTGGGATGGAGTAATATCTGCGAATATGTTAATAATTATAATGAGATTTGAAGGAGGGCATGGATATGCAGAATAAAATATGGGAACAGGTTGGGCAGTTTTTAAATCGGCTACGCTGTGAAAATACAGCAAGGGATACTGCAGTAGAGGTGCCAGGATATAAAGAAACCCAGGAGGAAATGGAAAGGCTTCGTGAAAAGTGCGAAGCAGCGATGCAGCAGCTCCCACAGGAACAGCGGCAGTTACTTTTGGAGTGGATGGCGAAACTGGAAGATATGAATTCGCTGGAAGGACAGAAAGCATACTGCCAGGGATATGTGGACTGCATCCTCCTGTTAAGCGGCATGGGGCTTCTGCGGCAGGATCTGTCCACGGAAGAACTTATGAAATGGATTAGACAGTAAAAGAGGCTCATTTTTGCACGGAAACCCCGCTGCAGGAATGAGCCTTTAAAATGCAGGGAAAAAGTGACAGAAACACCGCCTGGACACCGCGTTCATCTGTTACTCTGGTTCTGAGGGGTTTTCATTTATGGACAGCAGCGCCTCTGTGGTGGCGAGGATGACTTTGAGCTGTCCTTCGTCACAGCGGGTCAGCAGACGCCCGATCTTCTGGTATGTATCATCGGCCAGGTTCTGGTTGGGGTAGATCACGGTGTCTGCTGACAGGTTGAAGTAACGGATGACCTTTTCAAAGACCTCGTAGCTTGGGCTGTTGCGGAAACGTTCAAGGTCTTTCAGGTACGAAAGGGAAATATCAAGTTTTTCAGCTAATTCAGCCTGGGTAAGCTTTTTGTCCATGCGTGCATTTTTCAGCACCATGCCGAACTGTTTTGGATGAAGAGCCATAGTTTCACCTCCTAAAAGTATGATAGTGCCACACCCTGCAAATGTAAAAATGGCGTGGCAATACTATTTTAGGACGGTGTAACCATACTTGTTAAAGAGAAGGAGTGTTTCATAATGGACAGGGGAGCAGTGATGCGGTCAAAAAAATCCAGGTGACATCCGCAGGTATCTGCACCATCAAGGGTATGGCTGTACCATACTCTCATAGAGGAAATCCGTATACAGGGAAAAGACACAGAAGCAGTTCCATCTGCTGGAGTGTCTTTTCCCTGCTTTTTGTTATGGATAAAAGGGTCAGGTGCCGTTCGCCTACTGCATGGCGGGCATTCGGATGGATGAAACAGCATTGTGGGATACACAGTCAGAGATTTTGTGAAAGGAACAAAGCTATGGAAACAGATTTATTTGAGTTTGCATATGTGTCAGACTGGTACGGGCAGCTTGAGGAACTGGAAGGGCTGGTGCTGCCGGAGCCATGGAAATTTAAACGGCCGTCTGTTGAAACGAAAAATCAGGATACACCTATTTTAGAGAGGTACATACATACTATTTTTAGGAAACAGAGCATTGATTTTAACTCAGCTAATGATGCTGCGGAGGCAGCACGGTATTTTCATGTGGAAAATGAATGTGCGTGCTTCCATACAGGGCTTTATACGGGAAGGTATAAGGCAGTCTATGGATTTTTCGACCGGAATAAGAGGCGTGATTCCATGCTGGACTGGTATTTCAGGGGGTTCTGCGATGAGATTTCACCGAGGCTGAAATATATAGAGCCCCTGCCAGAGCGGCCGCATTACCATGCTGCCTGGGAGAGCACAGGTTTTAATCCGGACTGGCCTGTCAGGGTAAAGGTGGAACACATTTTAGGGGATGAAGAAAATATGGAGCGGATTCCATATAAGGTCCGCAGGGCAAAGAACCTGCCGCTTTTGTTGGAAACAGCGGTAGAGCTTGCAAGGAGAAAATCAGTCATTGAACCGGGGATTGTCGTGCCGCAGGGATACCAGGGAAAGGTGCAGTACCTTCTGCCCATTTATCTCACAAATATGAAAAAGCCAGACCTTGCCATGACCCTGTCGGTTATGGATGGGTATTATCTGGGGCATACGTGCCTGACCCTGGAAATGGCGTACCTGAATGCCAGGGTGGTTTCGAGGCCGCTTGCCCCGTGGCTTACAGAGCTTGTGAAGTAAAAAATGGTTTATATGCTGCTGCCAGAGCAAAACAGGCAGGAAAGAGATATATAGGGAATGTGCATGAAAAAGGAGGAATGGAAGCATGAGATAAAAAAGCGTATGCGCCCTGTACGGTGTCCGAAATGCGGGGGCCGTATCATGGATGCAGGGATAGATACGAAAGTACAGTTTATTACACCGTCAATGGGACGCTGTCCTGATTTTATTTTAAAATGCAGCCGGTGCGGCGCTGAGATCGGGATGGAAAAACTGAATAGGGAAGACTGATCCGCCCTGGGTTTTATGTCCAGGGCTGGCCGGTGCGCTGCGGTAATACAACGGTTTCCATAAGGAATGTATATGGGGATGGGAAACGGACAGTTAAACCGGGACATGGATCAATCGTTTGTTTGAGCATGATGCACGGCGGGATGGTTTCATTCTGGAAAAACGGCCAGACCGCCATGATACCATCTGGGATATGATGGAGACGACATTGAGCCTGACAGGCGGCACTTTTTGTGCTGCTTGCCAGGCTTTTTCTCGTTTGTAGCGGCGGAAGTGCCGTCTGCCGGGCTCCGAAAGGAGAACGGCAAAATGAAGATCAGATATGAGTTTGTGGATGGAGAAATCTCTGAAGTTGAGGTGGCAGAGGAAATCGGGAGTGTCATCGTTGAATCCAGGCGTCTGGAGGATAACCTTGCACGAAAGGAGCGTTACCATTGCTATTCGATGGATGCAGTGGATTTTGAGGGCAGTGGATATGCCGGTAAGGATACTCCGGAAAGCCTGTTAGAACAGACTGCGGACAAGCGGCATATCAAAGGGCTTTTGGAATAACTGCCAGAGGTTCAGAGGAGAAGGCTTCTGTTATATGCACAGGGGAAATCACTTCGGGAGATTGCCCGCCTGGAAGGGGTGGATCACAAGGCTGTCAAAAAGTCCATAGAGGCGGCTAAAAAATATTTTTTTAAGAATTTCTGATTATGGGTCCCCAAACACACCTCCAAATCTCCGTATAGTGAAAGGCAGTTTTAACACGCCTTTCAGAAAGGGGTGGATTATGAACCACACATTGAAGATCAGTGTTTCAAAGAAGCTGGTCACTGGCGGGATTGTGAGCTGCCGCCATGTTTCCGTGAGGGAGCGTTTCTTGCGCTTCCTCCTGGGGGATAAACAGCGGCTTACGGTAATCGTGCCGGGCGACTCTGTCAGGGAACTGGCTATCAGCGAAGTAAAGGAAGGAGGGACTGTACATGGGCAAAGTGAAGTTACTGCTTGATGTCATTGGCGGCCTGCGCTCCCTTGCCGACAGCCTGCAGGCGGTTGCGGATGCAGTGGCAGAAAACGATGCGTCAGCAGAAATGACAACAAAGGAGCCGGAGGAAAAAGGCAGGACGAAAGCCGCCGCAAAGAAAACCACAGCGAAAAAGTCTGCAAAGGCAGAGCCGGAGGAAAAACCGCTGACATTGGAGGAAGTCCGTGCGGTGCTGGCGGAAAAATCCCGTGCGGGGCACACAGCGGAAGTAAAAGAGCTGCTGAATAAGCATGGTGCGGATAAGCTGTCGGAGATTGACCCGGCAGAATACCCTGCCCTGCTTGCAGATGCGGAGGTGTTGTAAATGGGAACACACGCTTTATTATCTGCATCTTCAAGCCACCGGTGGCTTGCCTGCCCGCCGTCCGCAAGGCTCTGCGAGAACTATGAGGATACGGGCAGCGAATACGCACAGCAGGGTACGGACGCCCACAGTCTGTGCGAACACAAACTCAAATTGGCGCTTGGCATGGAAACCAAAGACCCAACAGAAAGCCTTGCTTTCTATGATGAGGAAATGGAGGAATGTGCCTGCGGTTATGCCGAGTATGTCCTCTCGCTGGTGGAGGAAGCAAAGAAATCATGTAAAGACCCTGCCGTGCTGATTGAACAGAAACTGGACTTTTCCCGTTTTGTCAAAGACGGCTTCGGCACAGGCGACTGTGTAATCATCGCAGACGGAACGCTCTACATCATTGACTACAAGCACGGCAAAGGCGTGGAGGTTTCCGCCGTGGATAATCCTCAGATGATGCTGTATGCCCTGGGTGCCTTGGAGCTGTTCGACGGCATCTACGATATTGATACCGTCCGCATGGCAATCTACCAGCCTCGCAGGGAGAATGTCAGCGTGTGCGTCATGGCAAAGGATGACCTCCTCCAATGGGCATACAACGATTTGATGGCAAAAGCGAAGCTTGCTTATGACGGCGAGGGGGAATTCAATGCAGGCGAACACTGCCGGTTTTGTAAGGCAAAAGCGGTCTGCAGGAAACGTGCGGAATATAACCTGGAACTTGCAAGGTATGATTTTGAAATGCCCGCCACCCTGGAAGATGATGAGATTGTAGCAATCCTTATAAAAGCAGATGAACTGGCGGCATGGGCGGCGGATGTGAAAGAGTTTGCACTGCAGCAGGCTCTGAGCGGCGTGAAGTATGACGGCTTTAAAATCGTGGAAGGCCGTTCCAACCGTAAGTATACCGATGAGGACGCTGTGGCAGATACCGTGAAGAAAGCAGGCTATGACCCATACGAGCCGAAGCTCCTTGGCATCACTGCTATGGAGAAACTGCTCGGCAAAAAGAAGTTTGCGGAAATTTTAAAAGGGCTTGTGGAGAAGCCGCAAGGCAAGCCTGCACTGGTACTGGAAACAGATAAGAGACCGCCAATGAATACAGCGGCTGAAGATTTTAAGTAAATTCAGGAGGAAAATCATATGTCAAACACAGTTACAAACCCAACAAAGGTCATCACGGGACCCGATACCCGCTGGAGCTACTGCAATGCTTGGGAAACCAAATCAATCCAGGGAGGCACGCCCAAGTTTTCCGTGTCGCTCATTATCCCGAAATCGGATAAAAAGACCATTGCGAAGATAAAGGCGGCTATTGAGGCGGCATACCGTGAGGGAGAATCCAAACTCAAAGGAAACGGCAGAATCGTCCCTGCACTGTCTGTCCTTAAAACCCCGCTCCGTGACGGCGATATGGAACGCCCGGATGATGAAGCCTATGCGGATTCCTATTTCGTCAATGCCAACAGTTCCACTGCTCCCGGCATCGTTGACGCAGACAGGCAGCCGATCATCGACCATTCAGAAGTTTACAGCGGCGTGTACGGCAGGGCGAGCATCAACTTTTATGCATTCAATTCTAATGGCAATAAAGGGATTGCCTGCGGACTGAACAATCTGCAGAAGATCCGTGACGGTGAGCCTCTGGGCGGCAAATCCCGTGCAGAGGATGACTTTGCAGATGAGGATGAAGAGGACTTCCTGTCCTAACAGCATAACAGGGAAATACAGCCACGGGGTGGCGGGCATTGGCATTATGACCTCTGCCTGCCGCCCTTAAGGCAGTGAAAGGAGCTGGTAGAAAATGAAGTCTATCAATATTGACATAGAGTCGTTTTCGTCTGTTGACCTGTCAAAATGCGGCGTTTACCGGTATGCTTCCTCCCCGGATTTTGAAATTTTGTTATTCGGGTTCAGCGTGGACGGCGGCGAAGTGCAGGTGTTTGACCTTGCCTGCGGTGAGGAAATCCCTGCAGATATCGTGGAGGCGCTTTCCGATGATTCCATCATCAAATGGAGTTATAACAACAACTTTGAACGTGTCTGTCAAATTATTTCGGCACATGGTTCGAGCCGGGGAGCTGGCGCTGCACGATGGTCTGGGCAGCCACGCTTGGGCTTCCCATGTCTTTGGAAAATGTAGGTGCTGTGCTTGGACTGGAAAAACAGAAACTGATAGAAGGAAAGGATTTAATCAGATATTTCTGTGTCCCATGCAAACCGACCAAAGCAAATGGCGGCAGGGTGAGAAATTTTCCGGAACATGATATGGAGAAATGGCAGAGGTTTAAGGCATACAACCTCCGTGACGTGGAGGCGGAAATGCAGATACAGAGGAGGCTTGCCAAATTTCCCGTGCCGGATTTTGTGTGGGAGGAATACCGCCAGGACCAGGAGATAAACGACCGTGGGATTGGCGTGGACATGGATATGGTCAGACAGGCGATCGCTATGGACGGACGTTCCAAATCGGAACTGTCGGCAGCGATGAAAGAACTGACGGAGCTTGAAAATCCAAATTCGGTGCAGCAGATGAAGCAGTGGCTTGCGGATAATGGACTGGAAACAGATTCGCTTGATAAAAAAGCAGTTGCAGGTCTGCTGAAAGAAGCGCCGGAGCCTCTGAAAACTGTGCTGGAACTTCGGCAGCAGCTTGCCAGGTCCTCCGTGAAGAAATATCAGGCAATGGAGAATGCGGTGTGTGCAGACTGCCGTGCGCATGGGATGTTTGCCTTTTATGGCGCCAATAGGACCGGCCGGTTCTCCGGGCGCATTATCCAGTTGCAAAATCTGCCCCAGAACCATATCCCGGATCTGGAATATGCACGGGGACTTGTGAAATGCGGTGATTATGATGCTCTTTCTGTGCTTTATGAGGATATCCCCGATACGCTGTCACAGCTTATCCGCACGGCCTTTGTTCCGCAGGACGGCAGAAAATTCATCGTGGCGGACTTTTCCGCTATTGAGGCGAGGGTGGTACTATGTCAAGAAAAAGTACAAGTTAAAAGTGAACTTTTCTTACAACATTCCATTTTTTATCCAGCCAATCT
>ERZ808041.567-NODE-567-length-25942-cov-5.459347_pt1 | contig 25942 bp, 34 predicted proteins | sample MGYA00380192_ERZ808041 | MGnify/ENA primary metagenome ERZ808041 (study PRJEB31490, sample SAMN06133412) | mouse gut metagenome | isolation source: Z1_1 | host: mice | place: China: Chengdu | collected 2015-05 ...
TTAGGCAGCCAACCAGGGGCAGACGAACGCGCACGGTATTTGCGGCAAATACCCCGAAAATAGCGGAGGAATAACATTGGCTGGAGGCTGAACAGTCGCAGTTCTCGATGTTTGAAAAGGAGTAACCACAATGAAAAAAATTTATATTTGCAGCCCCCTCCGGGGGGATATTGAGCGGAACATCATGCGGGCCCTGGATCATTGCCGGGAGGCTGCCGAGCTGGGCGTCCTGCCTATCGCCCCGCACGCCTATTTCACCCGTTTTCTGGACGACAGCGTCCCGCAGGAGCGGGCCCTCGGCATGGAGTTCGGCCGGGAGCTCCTCAGAATGTGCGATGAGGTGTGGGCGTACAACCTCGAGCGCATGAGCGCCGGCATGGCTGAGGAGATCGCACTGGCCAGAGAGCTCGGGATCCCCGTCCTCGATGCTGAGGCGGTTTACAGACAGGCCCATGAGGACACCGAAAAGCGGCGCCGGCTCCGAAACGTAACGATCCACATCCCCAGGCGTCGTTCCTGCCTCAAGGGAGGCCCTGACCGGGAACCGCTCGACGTTGTTCTCACCGGCTCGCTCGTCATGAAGCTGGCCGAGCTGCTCCAGGAGCACCCGGGCGAGGACTTAACAGCCGGGAGGTACAGGCAATGAGAGATCCGCGCAGGCAGCTCCAAGGCCGGCAGGCCAAGGTCGCCGGGGAGCATTTCGAGAACATGATCGCGGGGGCGTGCCGATTCTATGAGGAGTCGCACCTCGCCAAGATTGAAAAGACGCCAGAGCCCATGCGTCCCCTCCGGGCTCCGAACGGATCGGGCCAGTTCCTTGCGTGCTATACCAAGCAGGCGCAACCCGATTTCAAGGGCGCCATATACGGGGGACGGGCGTTCGTCATGGAGGCCAAGCACACCGATGCCGACCGCATTGAGCGCAGCCGGCTCACCCAGGAGCAGCTCGACGAGCTGGAAAGCTACCACGTGATTGGGGCCCGTGCGTTCGTCCTGGTCTCATTCTCGCTCCGGCAGTTCTTTCGGATCCCGTGGCCAGTGTGGCGAGATATGCGGGAGCGGTTCGGACGCTTGTACGTCAAGCCCGAGGAGCTGGAGGAGTACCGCGTCAGCGCCCCGGGCGGGATCATCAAGTTCCTGGAGGGGCTCGTGCCGCCGCTCCGACATGGCTCATTTGGAGAGGAGCAAGTTCGTGATGAATAAAGCATTATTAAGTAGCAAACGGCTCGACTGGTGTACTCCCCGGGACTTTTTCGATGCGCTGGACGTCGAGTTCCATTTCACACTCGACGCAGCAGCCACGGAGAAGTCGGCCAAGTGTGCCAAGTATTACACCCCCGAGACCGACGGCCTGAGCGCCTCCTGGGCCGGCGAGACCGTGTTCTGCAACCCGCCCTATGGACGGGAGATTAAAGCCTGGATTAAAAAAGGCTTTGAGGAGGGACAACAGTCCGGCACCACCGTGGTACTACTGATTCCGTCAAGAACAGACACAGAATATTTTCACAAATACATACTCGGAAAAGCGGAGATCCGTTTTCTAAAAGGTCGATTAAAATTTACTGACGAGGAGGGCTTGACGCAGGATGCAGCTCCATTCCCCTCTATGCTGGTCATATATCGAGGCCAAGGAAAGGAGCAGAACGATGGCTAAAGCAGTAGCGGCCGCGGATTGTACGCCGCAAGCCTTTTTCGAGGAGCTCGACCGCGAGTTCCATTTTACCCTCGACGCAGCAGCCACGGAGAAGTCGGCCAAGTGCGCCAAATATTACACCCCCGAGACCGACGGCCTGAGCGCCTCCTGGGCCGGGGAGACCGTGTTCTGCCACCCGCCAGCCGACGATGTGGAGACTTGGGCGCGGAAATGCTACGAGGAGAGCCAGCAGCCCGGCACGGCGGTCGTGCTGCTGACGGCGGCTAAGACCGAGACCTCCTATTTCCACGACTACATCCTCGGCAAGTCTGAGCTCCGTTTCCTCAAAGGGCGGCTCATTCTTGTCGACGAGGACGGCAACAAGGGAGGGCGCCCGGCAACGGGCTCCCTGCTCGCCGTCTACCGGGGCACCGCGCAGCAACCGGAGGCGCCGGTCAAGGAGCGGCCCAAGGGGGGCAACAAGGAACTCGTCCTGGGCCTAATCCGTGGCCAGGATATGACGGCCAACGAGATCACCGAGCGGCTCCAGGCCACCGGCTACGACATCGACCGCGGAACCGTGAGCCCTTGCCTCACCAAGCTCCTCGCCGACAGGCTCGTGGAGAATATTGGGAAACGCCCCTGCAAGGTGACGGGCAAGAATGCCATCGCCTGGAGGGCCGCCATTGAGGGAGGTGCCCATCATGAGTGATTACACCAGGGAGATCCGGCGCGAGTCCTATGAGGCTATCACGGCCAAGCGGGCCAACCGCCGCGCGCTGATCCTCGAGCTCCTCGGGGATCGCCAAATGACGGCCAGCGAGCTCACCTGGGAGCTGCTGGCCAAGGGGTACATCAAGTATTACGATCGCAATTTTGTCGCCCCGCGCCTCACGGAGCTCAAGGAGGCCGGACTTGTTATGACCGTCGGGAAACGCATGTGCAAGCGCACTGGCAAAAATGTCGCCGTGTGGGCCCGGAGGTCGGCAGAATGAGAGAGATACAACTGGGCGGCGGTTTTGCCACTCTCGAGGTCATCCCGCTTGATCTCGGCATCAAGGCGCTCACAATCTGGCAGCCCTGGGCGTCCCTGCTGGTGGATGGTCCCAAGAAGTACGAGACCCGGAGCTGGGCCACCAGCTACCGCGGCCCGATCGCCATCCATGCCGCAAAACGGGTGCCTAGCCTTACCAAGAAGATTATCCCGCCGCTGGTGCTCGAGCATATCATGCGACACTTGGGAGGCCGTTTGCTGGAGGAACTGCCCACGGGCAGCATCATCGGCACGGCCGATCTGGTAGCGTGCCACCCGATCGACGACGTGTTCCTCTCCTCTCTGTGCGAGGGAGAGGAACGGCTTGGCGATTATACCATAGGCCGCTATGCCTGGGAGTTCAAAAACATGCGGGCGCTGGAGGAGCCGATCCTCGCCCGTGGTGGTCAAAGGATCTGGAACTGGCGACCACAAGGAGGCCCTCATGGTGTGGGAAATGTCGAACCGGGCGGATCCAAAGGCCAGAGAGATCGCTGACCGTCACTATAATCGGCAAAGCGTCGGGGCCGTTCAATTTGTGCCTCCCGGCCGCTGCCTTGTTTTGTACGCCTCCACAGATTCCGGCCGGGCCTTGTGGGTGACATCGTTCCCTTTCCCCCAATTTGTGAGACACGCATGGCCGGGAGCGTGGATCTGCTCCGCATTCAGAAACGAGGGAGCCGGCAGAGCCTCCGAGCTCATAGTGCAGGCCGTCGCAGCAACACGGGCCTATTTTGGAACCCCGCCGGAGCTCGGCATGGTCACGTTTATCGACCGGCACAAGGTCAGGCCGACGATGGTGAATGGGAGCCCCGTGTGGGGCTGGACGTATCAAAAAGCCGGTTTTCAAGTCGCCGGAGAAACCAAGGGCGGCCTCCTGGCTTTACGATTGGCACCCGAGAATATGCCGCCAGCGGAGCCGGCGCAGAACACTCAAATATCATTTTTACAGGAGGCAGGACATGAAAAAAGAGCTTTTGCTTTCCATGAGCGACGACACGTTCGCCGCCATGAAAATGGATTTTGACAGCGTCCTCAATGATACGATCACCAATATGGAGGATAAAAAGGCGGATCTTGCGGAGATCACCCTCAAGCTCAAGATCACGCTCGCCGAGGCAGAGACCACCGACGAGGAGGTCGTCAACTATGAGGCCATGAGGGAAATTATCAAGCCAAAATTTGAGCATAAGATCAGTTCCGTCATGCAGGTCAAGGACAGCCGCAGCGGCAAGCTCGAGGGCGACTATGAGCTCGTATATGACCGAGAGGCCGGCTGCTATAAGCTCCGGGAGCTCACACATGGGCAGACCTCCCTCTTTGATCAGAACGAGGACAAGGGCATCACCACCAAGGTCGATGGAAGTTATGTCGTGGTCGACGTGGATTTCCACAACGCCGACGACAACACGCCCAAGCTCGATGGCCAAACCCGTCCGGCGCTGCCGGCGCCTAAGAGCGCGATCGACCTCGAGGGAGACGGCGAGGAGGGGGAACAGTGAGAAGGTTTAAGGATCCATTCCTGAATAGTCCTTGCGGGCTCCTTGCGCTCGCTTTTGCCGAGCTCTACCCGGGTAAGGAGTACGACGCGCAGCTCGTCCCCGATATTGTCGACAAGGAGGGCTCCCAGGTGTGCGGCTGCACCACCATTCCCAAGGAGCCGGGCGAGCTGCCCCTGGTGGAGATTTCCGGACAGCTCCGCATCGTGGATATGCCGGAGATATTCGCCCATGAGCTGGCGCACGTCGCCACCGGGAACCAGGAGGACGATCACGGCCCCGAGTTCGAGGAGGCGTTCGAGGCCATACATGCAAAATATGAGGAGCTCGCCGAGCAGTACCTTGGCAGCGGAAAGGAGCAGGATCATGAGTGACAACAGCAGCAACGGAGGGCACAGCAGCGCGGCCGGCGGGATCGGCTTTTTCGGGCTCCTGGCCATCGTGTTTATCGTCCTCAAGCTATGCAACGTCATTTCCTGGAGCTGGTGGTGGGTGCTAGCGCCCTTGTGGGGCCCGGCGGCCCTGGCAATGACCATTTTGGTCATTGTCCTGGTGGTCGCTCTCACCGGGCAAGTACGTAAAGAGCTCAAACGGAGGGAGCGCAAACGATGAGAGAGCAGCAGCCGGCCGAGCCGGTGCAGGAATACATAACAACGGCGACGCCGAGGGCATGGGCCTCCGGCGTTCCCGTGTTTTGTGCCCATGACAAGGTCATGCCGATCGGAGAGCTCCGGCCGAACCCCAAGAACCCAAACCACCACCCGCCGGAGCAGATCAAGCTTCTGGCCTATGTGATCAGGACGCAGGGATGGCGGGCGCCGATCACCGTGAGCACACGCTCCGGACTGATCGTGCGCGGGCATGGGCGCCTCGAGGCCGCCCTGCTGGACGATCTGGAGGAGGTGCCGGTCGATTTCCAGGAGTACGGCAGCGAGGCCGAGGAAATGGCCGACCTCGTGGCCGACAACAGGATCGCGGAGCTCAGTGACATCGACAATCGCAAGCTCGCCGACGCATTTGCAGAGATAGACACCGGCGAGATCCCGTTCCTCCTCTCCGGCTACACAGAGGAGCAATACCAGCAGATCGTCACGGCGCTCTCGGAGGCCATACACGACGAGGAGCCCCAGGAGGAGCCCGCAGAGGAGGACGCCGGGGCCCCTGTCACCCAGGCCGGCGACGTGTGGCTCCTCGGGGCCAAGGCCACCCAAGCGAGCGAGGAGACCATGAAAGGAATATTGTCAAGGACTTCCAAGCGTGCGGCCGTGGTCATTGTGGAGATTGAGCCGGCGCAGGCCGACGCCACCGTGGCGAGGTACATCCGGGAGGCCGGCAAAAAGCTCATTCGCTGCATCCGCGGCGGCCAGGAGCTCGCCCGCTCCAAGTTCGAGGGGATATTCGAACGGGCGGCGCAGGAGGCCGCCGACGCCGAGGGAGGTGGACGGGAGTGATGCCCCGCTGAGATATGCCCGAACCAGTCAAGCAGCGGCTCCAGAGATACACGGAGCTCCTCGAGGAGATAGACAACCAGAGCGAGAGGCTCATGCGTCTGGAGTCGTCCATGACCGCGCCACGCTCGCTGAATATGGACGGGATGCCCAGGGCGGGCCACGGCACGGATCAGATCGGCGCGGCGATTGCCCGCAAGGAGGTCATAATGGCAGACCTCAAGGAGATCCGTGCAGAGGCCGACCGCGAATATTGGCAACTGGAGAGGGCCGTCAAGCAGCTCAGGAAGGCACAGGAGCGCATGGTGCTCCGGCTCAGGTATTTCGACCGCTGCACCTGGACGGACATCACCGACGTTCTGTTCGGGAGGCGGCCGGACTATGACGACAAACTGGAGAGCTACACCAGGAGGGCCCAACGCCTCCACGGGGCCGCGCTCATGTCGCTCGAAAAAATATTGCAGAAAAATCCGTAAATTTGAAAATCACACCAGAGAGCCCGCAAACCCGCACCGCGCCGGCGTTTGCGGGCTTTTTTGTGCTCGAAAATATGGTAGTAAACCGGAGTAAATGGTAGTAAACCGGAGTGAATGTCACCAAATGTCATTGAATGTCATGGGATCCGGGTGATAGCATTACACTCAGCAAAATAGAACGGCCGCCAGGGAGACGATCCCGGGCGGCTTTCTCATTGCGGAGAGGAGTGAGGGCCATGCCCAGTGAGACCATCAAGATGCAGATCCGCAGCTATAGAAAGCTGCTCGGGGATCTCCGGGCAATCGACGAGAGAACAGCCAAGGCTATCAAGGCTACGGTCAAGGACATCAAGGCCAGGGCCCCGAGCTGGATCTCCAAGGCGGTCGTTGGCGTCTATAACATTAATAAGTCGGAGGTCACGCCGGCGAGCAGCTCGGCCAGGAGGCCGCAGAAGAAAGCGGCAAGCGTCCGCGTCTCGGGGGAGACCATAGACAGCATCGCCATCACCTACATGGGCCGCCGGCTGACGCCCACCCATTTCGACATGAAGCCCAAGCAGAGGCCGTGGCGCTCCACCAAGGACGAACGCGGCCGTACCGTGAAGCGCGCCAAGCCCCACACCGTGACGGCCGAGATCAAGGGCCAGCGCAAGGGGCTCGGGGCCGACGTGTTCCTTGCCAGCAGCAAGGGCACCGGCGAGATCCCATTCCAGCGCATAGGATCAGGCAGGACTCCTATAAAAGCGATTAAAACACTGAGTGTCCCGCAGATGCTGAAAAATGTACAAGTCGAGGAAACCATCCAGGGCAAGCTCAACGAAGGACTTGAGGAGAGGTTCAACCACCATATGAGCCGGCAGCTCGGCATCAACATCAAGTAGCGGGTCCCCTGCCCGCTCCAGGCCCGCCGCAAACGGGCCGCAGTGTCCACAAGGCGCGAGGAGTAAAGAGAGACGGCCAAATGGCCAGAGGGGCCTCCACGGGCCGAACAGAGGCCGCCAGAGCCATCCGTTGGCCGGAAGTTGCCGCGCATAGGTTCTTTCTGGAGCCTGAAATGCCTGCGGCGCTTTCGAGCCCAAAAAACGCGCAGACACCAGAAAAATTTTCCGGGGCGTTTCGTTTCCCCACTCTTTCGGAAAGGAGGGAGATCCATGCCGGCAGCGAATGGTTCCAATCTGGTCGGGAGCGACATCGTCGCCAACCTGTTCGGAGTGACCACCCGGCGAGTGCAGCAGCTCGTCAAGGATGGCATCATTACGGCCACCAAGGAAAAGGGCGTCAACAAGTACGACCTCCCCGTCGTCGTCAAGCAGTACATCCGGCACCTCTCCGAAAAGGTGCAGGGCCGCGAGAGCAGGCACAACAGCGAGCTCGACAACCAAAAGCTCGGAGCCGAGATCAGGATCAAGGAGTCCAAGGCCCGGCTCGCCGAGCTTCAGCTCCAGGAGCTCGAGGGCAAGATGCACCGCTCGGAGGACGTGGAGGACATGACCACCGATCTCGTGTTTACCATTCGCGGGATGCTGGTGGCGCTGCCCGGCCGGCTGGCCGTGGATCTGGCCGGGCTCGACAGCCCCCCGGAGATCTCGGAGAGGATCCGGCTGGAGGTCAACAGCATTTTGCAGCAGCTCGCAAATTATCGCTATGATCCGGCCGAGTACAAACGGCGGGCCCGGGAGCGGGAGGGCTGGCAGGGCGTGGAGGAAGATGGCCCGGACGAATAAGCGGGCCACCGAGCGCCTCAACGCGGCCATCGCGCCGGCGCTGAAAAACTTCCAGCCCCCGGAAAACCTGACCGTCTCCCAATGGGCCGAGCGGCACCGCTACCTCTCGCCGGAGACGTCGGCCGAGCCGGGGCCCTGGAGGAACGCGCGCACCCCCTACCTCGTGGAACCTATGGATGCCATCACCGACCCGAAGATCCACAAGGTCGTCATGGTGGCGGCCTCTCAGGTGGGCAAGTCTGAGCTCGAGCTCAACACAATCGGCTATATCATCGACCAGGATCCGGGCAGCGTCCTCTATATCCACCCGACCCTTGAGGATGCCAGGAAGTTTTCGCGGATCCGTATCGCCCCTATGATCCGCGACAGCAAGACGCTCAAGGCCAAGGTCTCGGACGTCAAAGCCAAGGACAGCGGCAACACGATTTTGCAAAAGTCTTTCCCCGGCGGGATGCTCACCATTACCGGCTCGAACAGCGCCTCGGCCCTTGCCTCCACCCCTTGCCGCTATGTGATCGGCGACGAGCGCGACCGATGGGCGGTCAGCGCCGGCACCGAGGGCGATCCATGGGCGCTGGCTGAGGCCCGGCAAGCTACGTTTTATAATGCGAAAGCGATCGAGATCTCGAGCCCCACCGTCAAAGGACACAGCAACATCGAGACGGCGTTCGACGAGGGCACCCGGGAACGCTGGAGCCACCAGTGCCCCGAGTGCGGCGCATGGCACTCGATTGAGTTCGATCAAGTCAAGTTCGAGCATGAGGCCGTCACCGTCCACGGCAAGCGCGATTTCAAGGTCAGGATCCTCGGATGGGCCTGCCCCTCGTGCGGCTGCCTCTCCAGCGAGGCCACCATGCGCCGGCAGCCGGCGCGCTGGATTGCCGAGAACCCTGACGCCTACCTGGAGAAAGGGATCCGCTCGTTTTGGCTCAATGCGTTCGTCAGCCCGTGGACACCCTGGTCGAAAATCGCTTATAAGTTCCTGGCCGCTGGCAAGAATCCCGAAAAGCTGCAAGTCGTTTTCAATACCCTGCTCGGGCAGCTATGGGAGGATCGCGGCGAGCTGGCCGACGAAGAAACCATGCTCGGCCGGCGCGAGGAGTACGGCGCCGAGCTGCCCGAGGGCGTGCTGGTGCTGACGTGCGGCGTCGATACCCAGGGAGACCGCCTCGAGTATGAGGTCGTCGGGCATGGCCACTATGGCGAAACTTGGGGCATCAAGAAAGGCGTCATCAACGGAGTACCGGACACCCCCGAGGTGTGGCAGCGCCTCGACGACGTCGTGGATCATGTCTACCGCTTCAAGAACGGCGCCGGCCTCCAGATCTCGGTCACGTTCGTTGACTCCGGCGGTAATCACACGCAGGACGTATATAAAGCCTGCCGGGCCCGGCAGAATAAAAAAGTTTTTGCCATCAAGGGCAAGAGCGCCAACGGAATACCATATGTTTCCCCGGCCAAAAAGACCAAGATCGTCGTCAATAAGCAGGTGATCGGCACCTGCTGGCTCTATAGCCTAGGCGTCGACGCTGGCAAGGCCGCGATCATGAGCTCCCTCAAGGTACAGGAAAAGGGCGCGGGCTATGCTCATTTCCCAGTCGAGGATCAGTTCGGCCGAGGCTATGATCGCGCCTACTTCACCGGCCTCCTCTCTGAAAAGCTGACCAGAGTGGAGACCAGGCGCGGAGACCGCTGGGAATGGCAAAAGCTCCCCGGCCACGAGCGAAACGAGCCGCTCGACCTCCGCAACTACGCGAACGCAGGTTTTAAGATGCTGGATCCCGACCTTCAGGCCGTGGAGCGCCGTCTCAAGGGACTGCCGGAGCTCCGGCAGTCCCAGCCGGCCGCGCAGCAGCAACCCCAGGCCAGGAGATCCCGCAAGTCCGATTTTTTCGATGACTGGTAAATGGAGGCTATCATGCAGAACAAAGAAAGCATTGTGAAAGAAATAGAAACGAAACGCCGCCGGCTGGAGCTTTACTATAAGCGCGAGGAGGAAATGCTTGCCGGAGGCGTGCAGAGCTACGGCATCGGCTCTCGCAATCTGGCGAGATATTCGACAGATTTGAAAGAAGTTCGGGATGCCATCCAAACCCTCGAAGAGGAAATCCAGACTCTTGAGGGCTCCCTCTCTGGCCAATGCCCGCGTCGCGCGCTAGGTGTCGTTCCCCGCGACTGGTAAAAAGTTAAACGCCCGGGATCCTACGGGCTTTTAACATACAGAGCCCCTGGGTGAGTTTACTCCTTTTCTCACCCGGGGGCCCTCCATTTTCAGCAAGGAGGTGATCGTCATTCCCTATTTAGACAAGAGGCTCGGCTTGTACCTCCCGGACAGTATGCGCCCACAAAATAAGGGGTACGGGGACGCCGGAGCGAGCTGGCACAAACGGGCGACAAAGGGCTTTAATGCACAGAGCGGCAGCCCCCGGGAGGATATTGACTATAACAACGCCACGCTCAGGCAGCGGGCACGGATGCTGGCCATGTCCTCGCCGCTCGCCGGCAGCGCAGTCAAGGCCAACCGCACCAACGTCGTCGGCATTGGCCTCCGGCTCAAGAGCCAGATCGACCGGGATGTCCTGGGCATGAGCCCCGAGGCCGCGGAGGCGTGGCAGAAAAAGACCGAGCGCGAGTTCGCTTTGTGGGCCGAAAACAAGCGGGCATGTGACGCCACCGGCGTCAACGACTTCTATGCGCTCCAGCAGCTCGCCCTCTCCTCGTGGCTCCTGAGCGGCGACGTCTTTGCCGTCTATAAGCAGCGGGAGCCCACGCAGCTCAACCCGTATAGCTTGCGAATCCACATCGTTGAGGCTGACCGAATTAGTACACCCTACGACGCGAGCCCGCGGCGCCTATGGCTCACCGACGGCAAGGCCGCGAACGGCAACGACATCTTTGACGGCGTCGAGGTCGACGGCAGCGGCATGATCGTGGCCTACTATATCCGCAACACCTACCCCCACCAGCTCGGCGCAGCGAGAACCGAGTGGCAGCGCGTCCTCGCATATGGGGAGGAGACCGGCCTGCCGAACATTGTGCAGATCATGGACTCGGAGCGGCCGGATCAATATCGCGGCGTCAGCTACCTCGCGCAGATCATTGAGCCGCTGCTCCAGCTCCGGCGCTACACCGACAGCGAGCTCGCCGCGGCCGTGGTCGAGAGCTTTTTCACAGCGTTCGTGATCACCGGGGCCAACAAGGCCGACGAGAACCCATTCAACGAGACCCGCACCTCGCTCGGAGAGGTCTCCGGGAACCCCGACGAGTATGAAATGGGCCCGGGCCAGATCAACGTCATGAAGCAGGGCGAGGATGTCAAGTTCGCGGATCCCAAACGGCCGACGAGTGGCTTTTCCACGTTCGTCCGTGCCATGTGCGAGCAGATGGGCGCCGCGCTGGAGATTCCGGCCGACCTGCTGCTCAAGAGCTTTAACAGCTCATACAGCGCCAGCCGGGCCGCGCTGCTGGAGGCGTGGAAAGCCTTTCGTATGCGCCGCGAGTGGTTCGTGGCTGATTTCTGCCGCCCCACCTATGAGGTGTGGCTCTCCGAGGCCGTTGCCCGTGGACGTATCAGCGCCCCGGGCTTTTTTACTGCCCCGGAGATCCGGGCTGCATATCTCGGCGCCGAGTGGATCGGGCCCTCCCAGGGCCAGCTCGACCCGGTCAAAGAGATTACGGCCGAGATCCTGGCCAACGATGCCGGCTATTCCACGCATGAGCAATCCACCATCCGCCTCAACGGCGGCCAGTGGGGCGCAAACGTCGAGCAGCTCCGGCGGGAAAATGAGCAGCTTGCCCAGGCAAAGGCGCCGGACCCTTCCGGCAGCGGTCATCCGCCGGTCGCTAATACCATCAAGACCGCGGTCGTCAAGGCCGTACTATTAGACATTTTGAAAGAGGGCGAAGAAAATGCGTATAAGTAACAACCTGCGCGTACTGGCAGGCCCGGCGCCCGTAGCAGCCGCCGGCACCGCGCCGAAGTTCTGGAGCATGGCCGACGTGGGAGAGGACGAAGCCGAGATCACCATGTACGGCGAGATCGTCGACCGCCGCCCGGTCGACTGGTGGACGGGAGAGCCTGAGCCCGGCCTGTTCATCAGCCCGGAGGGATTCCTTGAGGATCTGGCTCAGGTCAAGGGCAAGAGCCGCGTCACAATCAGGATTAACTCGATCGGCGGGGATCTTTATACCGGCATGGCCATTTATAACCAGCTCAAGGCCCTGCCGGGGCAAAAGACCGTTGTTATTGACGGGATCGCGGCCAGCGCGGCCAGCGTGATCGCTATGGCCGGGGACGTAATTCAGATTCCCGTCGGCGGCACCGTTATGATCCATGAGCCATCGGCTTTCCTCGCGGACAGCTATGACCAGCAGCAGCTCAAGGGCGTCCTCAAGATGCTCGACGCCGCCAGCAGGTCGGCCGCTGAGGTTTACGCCGGAAAGACCGGCCTGGAGGTCGACGCCGTCCGCTCCATGATGGTAAAAACGACATGGATGATCGGCCAGGAGGCCGTCGACAAAGGATTCGCCACGGAGCTACTCGAGGGAGACGGGCCTCAAATGGCCATGAGCGCCGACCGTTCGACGCTCGTGGTGGGCGGGCTCCGCTTCAACGCCAAGGGGCTCCGCAATATCCCCGGGGGGATCCCCGTAAAAGACAATATTCTGCCCGCAGCGGCGGCCCCTCGCCCTACGGCCGGGATAGAAAAAACGAAGCAAGGAGGAAAACAGGTCATGACATTGGAAGAATTGAGGGCAGCGCACCCGGAGCTCGTGGCTCAGATCGAGAGCGCAGCGCAGGCCGCCGCCCGGACTGAGGCCACGACCGCGGAGAGGGCCCGCATCAAGGCTATCGAGGAGATCGCCTCCGGAGTCGGAGATCCGCAGCTCGTCGAGGATGCCAAGTACGGGGACGCCCCATGTACTGCGCCGGAGCTGGCGCTCAAGGCCATGCAGCAGCAGGCCAAGCTCGGCGCCAAGCACCTCCAGAACGCCGCCAAGGATTTCAACGCGTCTGGAGCTGACGGAGTGGGCGCAGTTCCTAACGGAGGCGCGGGCAATGAGCCCGAAGACGAGGCGCATCAGGTCAAGGCGGTCGTCGACGCCTACAACATGATCAAGGGAGGTAACAACAAATGAGCAAGCGACTTGATGAAAACCTGGGTGCCGTGGGCTATGACGGCCTGATCAACCAGTGTTTTCCCACCGGCGACGTGTTCGCCGTGTCCCTTCGGGCCGGCCAGGGGAACCTCACGCGCGGCACCGCGCTCGCCCTGAGCTCCGGCACCGCCGGCAAGGGCGACATGGTGCTCCTCGGCACCGAGGCCGTGGCCGACGAGACCCTGGCCGCCAACTGCATCCTTGCGGACGACACCGACACCGGCACCGCGGCGGGCGATGCCGTGAACGGGATCGCCTACCGTACCGGGCATTTCAATCGGAACACCCTGATCGTAAAAGAGGGCTACACCATGACCAAGGCAGACGAGGAGGAGCTCCGCAAGGGCGGGATCCTGCTCGACGATGCAATCTGAGGAGGAGAAGATCATGCCGTTTGATATTTACAGCACCCACACCCTGATCGCGGCGGTCGAGCAAGTCGAGCCACTGCACACCTTTCTCCGGGATCGTTACTTCCCCACGAATGACGCCTCGGACATCTTCACCACCGACGACGTCCTGATCGAGTACCGCGACGGCGACAAAAAGCTCGCCCCGTTTGTGGCTCCCCGCAAGGGCGGCATCACCATGCTCCGCAACGGCTCCCACATGGAGCGGTTCACCCCTCCCTATATCGCGCCCCGCCGTCCGATTACCATCGACGACCTCAAAAAGCGCGGTTTTGGTGAGGCCCTGTTCGCCAAGCTCACCCCGCAGCAGCGGGAGGGCGCCCTGCTCATGAGAGACGCCGACGAAATGGGCCAGATGATCAGCCGCCGCGAGGAGCAAATGGCCGCCGAGACGCTGCTGACCAACGGCTGCATTATGAAGCACATCACCGACGACGCCAGCAAGCCCGAGGAAAAGGAGATCCGTTTCTATTCCGAGGTCAGCAATCCCGCCGTATACACTCCCGCCGTGCCCTGGAATCAGGAGGGCGCGCACATTCTGGCCGACGGCGCCGCGATGGCGCGGCTGCTCACCTCCCGCGGCCTGCCTGCCGCCGATCTCCTTGTTGCCCCGGACGTGGCCGACACCATTCTCGCGGATCCCGACATCCTCAAAAAGCTCGACAACAACAATTATAAGCTCGGCGGCGTGGATCCCGCGACGCTGCCGGCCGGCGTGACCAAGATCGCCCGGCTGAATTTCAAGGGCCGTATGATCGACATCCTGAGCTATGAGGACACCTATGAGGACGACGACGGCACGGTCAAGCAGTACATCCCCGCGGGCTACGTCGTCATGACCGCCCCCGCGGCCGGCCGCACCCTTTACGGCGCCGTCACCCAGGTCGAGCAGGCAGACGGACAGACTCACACCTATGCCGCCCGCCGGGTGCCGAAATATCTGGCTGACGCCAACAACAATACCCGCAGCCTGACGCTCACCTCCTGCCCGCTGCTGATCCCCAACAATAAAAATCCGTGGATCGTCGCTAAGGTGCAGTAATACCGGCATGCCCGAAAGAAAGGAGTAAAAAGTCATGATCCAGATTGTGCAAGGCACTTTCGGCTATTGGAACGGCACGAGCGTCGTGCCCAAGACCTCCAAAGACGGCCCCCTGGAGCTGGAGCCCACGCTGGAGCAGCGCCTCGTCGAGAAAGGCGTGGCCGTATATGTCAACGCGGAGCCCCAGGCTCCCGCAGCGCCTCCCGCCCCCACTGGTGCCGAGGATTCCGGCAATTCTGATCCCGCAAACAGCGTCCAGGGAGAGCCCACAGGAGCCGACGACGGCCTGCCGGAATATAACGCCGACATGAAGCTCGACGAGCTCAAGGAGATCGCCGCCGCCTATGATGTGGACGCCTCCAAAATGCGGAGCAAGGCCGAAGTCGTGGCCGCGATTGACGCGGCCAAGGCGGCGCTCCAGGAGGAGACCGGGGACGACGAGGCCCCTCCCGTCGTAACCCCGGCCGCCCCTGTGGTGTAATGGCTTTTGATTTCAAGGACATGGTGCAACGGGATCGGGATGTGTTTTTGAACCTCGGCGAATATGGGGAGACCCACCGCGTCGAGGGACGCGACGTGACGATCATGATCGACGACGATGCCCTCAAGGAGCGCCAAGGAGGGGCCGCCCTGAGCATTGCCGAGTCGTCGCTGCTATTCTATGCCAAGCCCGAGGATCTCCCGCCGCGCCGCGCAGCAGGCGCCAGCCTCAACGTCGACGGCCGGGAGTACATTGTGGACGACTGGAGCGAGGACATGGGGATCGCCACCGTTGCCCTCAGCCAGAGCCGCAGCAGCTAAGGAGGTGCCGGCATGACTATCGTGCAGAGTATCGAGACGATCCGCGACTGGCTCGAGGCCAACGTCTGCTCCCTGGTGGAGCTCAAGCTCCCCGACGACAACGCGGCCGCCGAGACCTACCCCTATAAGCTCGTCAAGCCGGCGGCGTTCTCCCTGTTCGTGCCCGGAAAGGATCGGCTCCCGCAGAGCGTGGCGCCGATCCCGTCCGTGTGTGTGCAGCTTTTGGAGGGTAGTGACTCGCTCCTGGAGAGCAAGGGACGGCTTCGCGTGCGGCTCGTCTTTTCCGCATGGAACCCCGGGCAGCACGGGCCCGACACCCTCCCGCCGGCCTCCGGTGTCGACATCCATGTCGAGCCGGCCAAGGCTGCCGGCTCGCTCCCACACAGCGGCGCCGGAGCGGGTAGCTTTACCCGCAACGCCGATGGCTGGCGGGATGCTTGGAGCTTTGTGGACGTCGCCCTCCGGGAGCTGGAGAACGCCGAGTATTTAGGCGGGCTCCGCATTGCCAAGGAGGAGGGCATCGCGTTCGGCCCGCTCACGGAGCAGGACGCGGTCGTCGACTATTATCCCTACTGGTTCGCCTGGATCTCGTTCTCCGTGCAGTACGGGATCGCCCGGAACCCCAAGCAATACCGTGATTTACTCTAGGCGGCCCGCGCGGCCGCTTTACTTTTGAGAGGTGAAAAGCATGGCAAACGAGTATTTATACGGCGCTTTTGGCCACATCGGCGAGACCGTGGCACAGAGCGCCGTGCAGGCCGGCACCGTCCCCGTCTATGTGGGAGTGGCGCCGGTCAATCTTGTGCGCGGCTATGCGGAGCAGGACGTCATCAACGTGCCGACCAAGATCTCCAATTTCGTCGACGCACAGAAAAAACAGGGCTACGCGGCCGACTGGTCGACGTTCACGCTTTGCGAGGCATTTGCCGCCCACTTTGATAACACCAAGGGCAACATCGGCCCCATTTACGCGATCAACGTCCTCGACCCTGACGTCCACCGCAAGGCCGCAGCCACCACCAAGACCCTGACCTTTACCAACGGCCGCACAGAGTTCTCAAGCTCCACGATCATCCTCGACACATTCGTCCTGGCCAACAAGGTCGAGGGCGTCGACTTCACCCTTGATTACAGCTTTGTCAAGGGCAGCGTGATCGTCAGCTCCGCAGATCCCGACAGACCGCTCACCGATAACCTTTCCGCCACATTCTACGAGGTGGAGCCTGGCAAGATTGCGGAGGGCGATATCATCGGCGGCGCCACCGCGGCCGGAAACTATTCCGGGCTCGGCGCGATCACCCTGCTCTATCAAGAGCAGTTCCAGGTCGCCAACCTGATCGCGGCGCCCGGCTGGAGCCACATCCCCGCGGTCTACAACGCCATGATCAAGGCCGGCACGCAGATCAACGGGCATTGGAATAGCTTTTGTGTCGGGGACATCCCCCTCGTCGACGGCGAAATCAAGATCGACACGATCGAAAAGGCCAAGGCGTGGAGGCGCGCTAACGGCTACACCAACGAGCGCACCAAGGTCTATTGGCCCCAGGCCATCGACAACACCGGCCGCGTGTTCCACCTGAGCACGATGGCGATGGTGGAGTTCATGCGGACGGACTACACCCACAATTCGATCCCGATGGAAACGTGCGGCAACAAGGAGATCCCCGTCGTGCGCCAGTATTTCGGGCCGGACAACAAGAGCCGCGGCTTTGATCAGGAGCAGGCCAAGGAGCTCACACAAAACGGCATTTGCACCGCGATCGCGTGGGGCGGCCGTTGGGTATTGTGGGGAGACCATACGGCCGCCTACACCTACGGCGCCGACGTGGATCCGCGCGCTATTTTCGACGTGTCCATGAGGATGCTCATGCACATCACGAACGATTTTCAGCGCGAATGGAGCCCCAAGATCGATGAGCCCATGACGCTCCAGCTCCGGGACAGGATCGTCAACCGGGAGCAGGAAAAGCTCGACGGCTATGTGGCCGTCGGCGCGCTGATCGGTGAACCCCGGATCCTGTTTTTGCAGAGCGAGAACAGCACCACCGACCTCATGAATGGGGATTTCAGATGGGACATCGCCGTCACCCCGACGCCGCCCCTCAAGAGTGCGAGCGTCTACGTGGCCTATACCGACGCCGGATTCTCGGCGTATTTCGAGGAGGTGGCATAAATGGCTTTATGGCTCGACCTCAAGGGCCCCGTGCTGGCTGACACGGTTTATAGAAACGGCGTGCTTGTGGGGAAAGACGTTACCGTCACCCTGCCCGCCGTTAACTTTGTCACGCACGACCACAAGGCGATGGGCACGGTCACGTTGCCTGTGCCCGGCCAGATCGAGGCAATGGAAATGACCATCACCAAGATCGGCGTCGACCTCGGCCTCGGCCGCATGATTGCCCTAAAAAATGAAACGTTTGAGTTTCGATGGGCCCAGGACGTCGTCAAGGCTGACGGCACATCCTCCCCGGAGGGCTGCAAGGCGTTCGTCCACGGCGTACCGAAAGGCATCCCCGGGATCGGCCTGGAACCCGGCACGGCCTCAGAGAATGAGATCTCCCTGGCCGTCAACCGTTATCAGCTCTACGTTGCCGGCGAGGAGTATTTCCTGATCGATCCTCTCAAGGGCACGCAGCGGATCCTCGGCGTGGACTACGCGAAAAACATCATGAGCATGTTATAAAACCCGGCGCCGCCTCATTTGTGGGGCGGCGTCCTTTTGTTGAAAGGAGCGCGCTACATGAACACCTTAAAACTCAACCACCCGATTCAGGTGGGCACCCAGGAGGGCGCCAAGGAACTCACCGAGCTTCCCTATGATCCCGAGGAGATCACGGCGCAGATGTTCGCACGGGCCGACGCCAAAAAGGTCAAGGCCGGCGGGGCCGGCGGCGTCTCCATGGCCGAAGTCGACTATGGGATGCACCTGTACCTCGGATTTATGGCCATTCTGGCCGTCAATCCCCAGCTCGACCTCAATGACCTGGAAAGGATCAAGGGCTCCGACCTTGTTGTGGTGATGCATATCGGCCGAAATTTTATGCTGCTCAAGTCGGCGGTCGTATCTCAGGAAAGCAGCTCCGGCGGGCGATCCGAAACTATGCCCGAGAGTTCCACACCTCCGTCGCCGACCTCGAGCGCGAAAGGCTGATCGACTTCCTGGCCGACTACCGGGAGGCCGTCGAGGACGCCAGGGAGGCAGCGAAAAAACGGCCGCCAGTTCCGCGGCCGCCTAAAGTTCGGATCCGTCATGGGAGGAGGTGATCCCGCTGGCTAAAAACAAGATATTGCAGGCCGTCGTCGACGTGGCCGGCTCCATCGACCCCTCACTCGGCAAAATGATGGATGGCGTCACCAAGTTGCTCGAGGGGATCAACCTCAAGGCCTTGGCGGTCGCCGGCGCCGTGGGCGGCATAGCGGTCGCCACTGGCAAGGCCGTATTAGCAGCCGGGAGCTATTTGAGCGATCTCGGCCAAGAGTATAACACGGCAATCAATGATCTTTCTGCAAGCACCGACGCAACTGGAGAGGAACTCCAGGAGCTCGGCGACATTGTCAAAAATGTGTATAAGTCCGGCATGGGTGAAAGCCTTGCAGATGTCTCAAACGGCCTTGCAACGGTCGAAAAGATCAGCGATCTCGCTGGCGACCAACTCGAATCGGCCACACAATCGGCTTTTTTGCTATCTGATTCTTTTGAATTTGAGATAGGAGAAAGCACAAGAGCAGCCTCTGCATTGATGAAAAACTTTGGGCTCGACGCTGATCAAGCCTACGGGATGATCGCTATTGGAGCCCAAAATGGCGCAGACAAAAACGGCGACTTGCTCGACACACTGAACGAGTATTCTGGCCAATATGCCGCCCTCGGCTTGACCGCCGATCAATTTATGGGCAGCCTGATTTCCGGCGCAGATGCGGGCCTGTTCTCCATCGACAAAGTAGGCGACGCCGTCAAAGAATTTAATATCCGAGCAAAAGATGAAAGCGATAGCAGCGCCCAGGCGTTTCAGTCGTTAGGATTTAACGCGGATGATATGTTCGCCTCGTTTGCGGCGGGTGGGGATAAAGCCCAAACCGCATTTTTTGAGACAGTAAACGCACTGAATGATCTGGACGATCCACTGAAAAAGAACCAGATCGGCGTCGCTCTGTTCGGCTCTCAATTTGAGGATCTGGAGGCGGGAGTGCTGCCCGTGCTCGGAAGTATCGAGACCGCAGCCTATGACGGAGCTGCCGCCCTTCAGCAGATCAACGATGTCAAGTACAACGACCTCGGCAGCGCCTTCGAGGCGGTCAAGCGGTCGGCCGAAGTGGCTCTGCTGCCTATGGCCTCCATGATCGCCAATACTTTGACCTCGCTGGCCCCTATCCTGAGCGAAACCTTCGAGGCCATCAGCCCCGTCATCACCGACACCCTCAACGCCTGTATGCCGTTTATCGAGGAGTTTCTTGTGGGGATGGGCGACACGCTCAAAGCCGTTATCCCAATGATTGCGCAGCTGGCTGCGGAATTGCTGCCGGTTCTTACCCAGCTCATGAGCACGCTTTTGCCGCCGTTATTGGATCTCATCCAACAGCTTTTGCCGCCGTTTATGCAGATTGTACAGGCGGTCCTTCCGCCTCTCGCCAGCATCCTTGCAACGATCCTGCCAATACTGACGCAGATTGCAGCTGCGGTTTTGCCTGTGCTGGCGCAAATGATTAACAGCCTGATGCCTGCTGTTACGCCGCTTCTTGATATTCTCGCACAGATACTCAACAGCGTGATTACGCCGTTGCTTGAGCCTCTGTCCAGTCTTGCGCAGGCTTTGCTCCCCGCGATTACGCATGGGCTTGAAATAAGCGCGCCTGTCCTTGAATTGATCGGCAGCCTGCTTTCTACGGTTGTCGGGTGGATAGCAAAGGTGGTCGAGTGGGTGGCCAGCGGGCTCGGCTGGGTGGTAGATCTGTTCACTGGCAAGGCCAAGGCCGGAGTAGCCCCCGAGGGCTATGCCGCCGGCGGTTTTACGTCCGGCCTGAGCTATGCGGGCGAGGATCCGCGCTATCCCACCGAGGCGGTCATCAGCTTTAACCCGGCGTATCGCCGGCAGAATCTCGGGTACTGGGAACGCGCCGGCAGGATGCTCGGCGTGGAGCCCCGCAGCATGGAACCCGACAACTATTTCGAGGGGATCGCCAACGTGATCCTCGTCAGCACCCTCCAACCGTTCGCGGCCGGGGGCTTCACAAGCGGGCCGGGCATTGTCGGCGAGGATCCGCGCTACCCCACCGAGACCGTGATCAGCTTCAACCCGGCATATCGTCAGCAGAATCTCGGGTACTGGGCCCAGGCCGGGCAAATGCTCGGCGCGTCCGATTTTGACGATGGGGTCCTCCAGGGGGGCGGCTCCAATACCGTGATCTATGACCTGGGTGGCGTTACATTTGCGCCCCAGGTGACGGTCGGCGGCAACGCCGACAAGGATGACATCATCCGGCAGCTCAAGGATCTCGAGCCGGAGTTCTTTGACCTGCTCGAGACGTGGCTCAGAAAGAGGGAGGCGGGCAAGTATGTCACAGCAAATCACGGGGTATTTTGATCACACCGCGGCCGGCGGCGACACGTTCGACTCGCTGGCCTTTCGTTTCTACACCGAGGAGCGAATGGCGCACTATATTATCCAAGCGAATCCCGACTATGCCGACGTCCTGATCTTTGAGGGCGGTGAAAAGCTGAGGATCCCAACCCTGGAGAGCGTCGAGTCTCCCGACACGCTGCCGCCCTGGAGACGGCCTAAAAACATCAGCAAGTAGGGGGCGAGCAGTATGGCCATTATGGCACAGTGGCGCGGTATGCGCTGGGAGATCTCTCCGAACATGATAAAAGCCATCGCGGGCCTCTCCACCTCCTACAAACTCAAGGCGTCAACGGACGAGGATGGACGGCGCAAGGTCGAGGGCTTTGAGCTTCAACCGCTTTCTCTCGACTACGACGTCAGCGACGCGGCCGGGGGCTCCCCACGGGCCGAGTTTGAGGCATGGGAGGGGCTGGTCGGACAGATCGGCCCCTTTTACCTCGGCGGCCGCCGGTTCGGTCCCCGGAGCGTTCAGCTCGACGAGGTCAGCATCGGCGACCTCGTGCTTGACAATTTCGGCAGGATCCGCTCGGCCAGGATCTCGCTCAAGTTCACGGAGTATGCGAACGAGGGTGGCAAGGGCCAAGGCCGGACGCAGATCCTTTATAACGGCGTCGATATTTACAACGACATCAGCGTCAACCAATGTTTTCACGATATGTTCGCCGCCTCGCAGAGCGACGAGCTGCTGCTCCGCTTCAATGACACCCGGCACCTATGGGACGGATGGAACCCGGCCAACGAGGAGACCATCGAGGTCGTGGAGGGGGCCGCCCGCAGCGGCAAAATGTTCATTGAGTCTGTGATTCCTGAAAACGGCCTCATGACGCTCCGGGCCTTTTCTATTCCACCCACCGCAAAGGATCCGTTTACCAAGTCATGGGAAAACGTCAAGCTCCTCCAGATCGGGCAAGAGATCGCCAGCCGGCACGGCCTGGGCTTTGAGCAGTACGACGTCACCGATCAGCTTTACGACTATGTGAGGCAGGATAACCTCCCGGACTTTGAGTTTCTCGAGCAACGATGCGCGCTCGAGGGCGTCGCCTTTCTGGTATTCGACGGCACGCTGGTCATGTATGGGGAGGCAGCCCTGGAGGCAAAAGCCCCGGCAGGATCCATCGACGTGCCGCCCGACGGCGTTTTTGAGTATCACGACGACGCGACGGCCGCCTATGGCAAGGCCGAGGTCGTCAACGGGGACATCACCGGCAGCTTTGCGGCTCCCTCCGGGGGCTCCAAGCTGCTGCACCGTGTCCTCCAGATCCGCATCGCCAGCCAAGCGGAGGGCAACAGGTTCGCCAAGGGCCTCCTCCGCTACGAAAACCGCAACATGACAACCGGCACGCTGCAAACGGCCCTCCTCCCGGAGTACGCCGCCGGCAGCGTGGCCACGCTCAAAACCGGAGGGGCCGGCTCCTGGGACGGGCCGGCCTTTATCATGCGGATCCGGCATGACTATGTCGCAAAGAAAAGCAAGATCTTTTTCAGGAAACCGCTGGAGGGCTACTAATGGCACAGATTGAGAAAGGCAAGATCTCCACCATAGAGGGGCCGGCAGACCGCAACGGAGACAACACCAGGGCCCGCGTGCTGCCGTCCACCAGGGCGACAGAGCCCTCGAGGCCCCTGGTCATTCCCTGGTGGCTCCGGGGCCAAATGGGCGCACTCAGCCCGGGCACCGAGGTCGTGTTCGCAGTATTCGAGGATCTGACCGGCTTTCTTATCGGCCGGACGGATGGAGAGTGGCCGGGGATCGTCCCGGGCGACGTCACCGTCACCGGCAAGGCCACGGTCGAGGACATGATCACCGAGCAGGTGCCGAGCTACAACGGGCACCGCCACGGCGGGATCATGGGCGGCCCGGGTGACACCGGGAACCCGAAGTAATGGAGGCGATGGCATGGCCGTTATGGCTGAGTGGCACGGGAGGAGCTGGGAGGTCTCCCCCTGGAGGCTGGCCGCCCTGGCCGGCCTTTCCACCTCCCTCAAGCTCAAGAAAGACACCAACGAGGACAAGGACGGGGGGAATCCCACCAACGTCAAGGGCTACGAGGCGCAGGGCCTCAGCTTTGATTATGAGGCGAGCACCGCGGCCGGCGGCGACCCCCGCGCGGAGTTCGAGGCATGGCAGCGGCTCGTCGGGCAGACGGCGCCCTTTTATCTCGGCGGCCGCCGGTTCGGCCCGAGCCGGATCCAGCTTGTCGAGGTCAGCCTGGGCGACGTGACGTTCAGCAACCAGGGCCGGATGCTCCTGGCCAAGATCTCGCTCAAGTTTGAGCAGAACGGCCCTTTAAGCCTCCAGAGTACCCGGGAGCCTGCTGGGATAGGTACGAGTCGCTCCGTGGTCTCAGCAGCCCGCGTGGGGCCCTCAGCGGCCGAGAAAGCGGCCCGCAAGTAAAAGGAGGTAGACATCATGAAAGCCAAAGGGAACGGCTCCCCGGAACAATGCGTCGAGAACCTCCTCCTCATTGTTCGAGGCGAGGTGCCTTTCGAGCGCCTCAAGGGGATCGACGCAACCCTGACAGACAGGCCGAGCGAGGAGGCCGCCCCGCTCCTGGAGGCGGATGCCGAGTGGCTCGTGGAGACCTATGAGCCCCGCGTCTCCCTCGGCAGCGTCAGCATGACGGCAGAGCTGGCCAAGGCCGGGCATTTTGTCATCGGCGTCGACGCTATCAAACAGTAAGAGAGGGAGATCAGTGGCAGATATAAATTTCATAGAAGTGGACGCCGGCGAGATTTACAACATGATCATCACGGCGCTGGAGACTAAGGTCTCCGAGCCGCTCTATCCGGGCGACGAGCGCCGCCTGTTCGGCGAGGCCGTGGCCGCGGTCATGGTGGCGGTTTTTAATAAGCTGAACGACGACGCGCGGCAGAGCCTCCTCCGCTACGCTCGGGGCACCGTCCTCGACGCGATCGGGGAGCGAGTCGACACGCCGCGCCTGGAGCCGAACAAGGCCAGCACCGTCCTCCGCTTTTCCATGTCGCAGGCGCTCGGTCAAAATGTGGTGATTCCCGCCGGCACCCGGGCCACCCCGGATTCAACCCTCTATTTTGCAACAAGCCGCCCGGCCGTGCTGCCCGCCGGAGAGACCCATGTCGACGTGGACGCTGAAGCCACCGAGGGCGGCGGCGCTTATAACGGCTACCGGCCCGGCACCGTGAGCACCTTGGTCGACCTCGTGCCCTATGTCAATAGAGTCCAGAACATTGACACCACACACGGAGGCGACGACGGGGAACCCTACACCGAGGAGGGCGATGATGCCTACCGGGAACGGATCCGGCTCGCGCCGGCACGGTTCTCCACGGCCGGGCCCGAGGCGGCATATAAATATTACGCGCTTTCGGCCGACCCGGGGATCCGCGACGTGCGGATCATCTCCGATCAGGCCGCCGGCACGGTCAGTATCGTCACGCTCATGGAGGATGGCGGCGGCCCCTCGGAGGACGTGGCCGCCCGGGTGCTGGAGGCGGCCAACGACGCCACCGTCCGACCGCTCGGCGACAAGGTCACGGTCGAGGCCCCCACGTTCCAGGAGTACGACCTGGAGCTCAAATACTACGTTACCCAGGAGACCGAGGCCGCAGCGATCCAGACCATTGAGGGCCTCGGCGGCGCCCTGGATCAGTTCGTCGGCTGGCAGGGCGGCAGCATCGGCCGGGACATCAACCCTGACAAGCTCCGGGCCCTGGTGCTTTGCCCCAACTGGGAGAGCGAGACGCCCCTGGCGGGCGCCCTCCGGGTGGACGTGGTGGCGCCGAGCTATGCCGTGCTCGATGAGCGCAGCGTGGCCCGATATTCCGGCCAGGCTAAGGTCACGCATGAAGTGGTAAAGGAGTGAGGCTATGAAACTCTCAGACTTGGAGCTCCGGGAGCTAATCCCGATCTTTATGCGGGAGGACGAGACCGTCGGTGCCCTGTCCACCGTGGTCAACGAGTACACGCGGCGCGTGAGCCGGGAGCTCCCCCTGCTGCATAAATGGGAGCAGATCGATAATATGGACAACCGGCAGCTTGATGAACTGGCCTGGGAATTGAACGTGTTATGGTATAGTCCCGACGCCCCTGTTGAAACCAAACGCCGCCTGATTAAAAAGTCCGATATGGTTTATGCCCGCCTTGGCACGAAATGGGCAGTCGAAGAAGTGATCAGCGCATATTTGGGACGGGCGTCTGTGCAGGAATTTTGGGAATATGATGGACGGCCCCATTATTTTCGCATTGTAGTTGACAACTATGATTTTTCCAATCTGGATGTAAAAAAATTCTTAGCTGTCCTGGAACTGGTAAAGCGGAAAAGCCAATGGCTGGAGGCCGTCAGAAACCGCTTGCACCGCTGGTCAAAGTTGCGGGCCGCCGGATGTCCGGTTATTGGGGTGAAACTGCTCACACATCCTTATATTGCCCCTGATCTCCAATCCAGAGGGAACACATACATCAGTTCGTATGGGGCAATCGGTATCAAATTGAAAAGTTGGGAGTGACGAGTTTCGTGAATTTTGTAAAGGCCGAAGGGGCCGGACAACATTACTATAATTTTGTAACCGATATCGGCGTTGCCCATGCTGTTAATGCTATACTGCTCGGCGAAAAAATAAATCTGACCCATTTTGCAGTAGGCGACGGCGGCGGAAGATACTATGAGCCAAATCCGCAAATGACCTCTCTTGTAAATGAAGTGTGGCGCGGTCCGATTACAAAGGCGGAGACGGCGGATAATCAACATGAATTATATGTATCTGCTGTTATCCCAGCAGACATAGGGCCGTTCATCATACGGGAGATGGCCATCTTTGATGAAGCAGGCCATATGATCGCAATCTCAAATACGGCAGATATCCACAAAATGACGACTGCGGAAGGATTGCCCACGGAAATAGACCTTTGTATGCATATTTTTGTATCCAATACAGAAGCGTTTAAGTTTGAGGTCGATCCAACAATCATTATCGCAACAAGAGACGATATTCAAAAACATAACAATGATCCAAACGCCCATGACAACCGCTTTCTTTCTCTGGAGACAGAAAGCGAGCTGGTGCGTATCGATCACGGGCTTGGGACGTATCCGCAGGTGACGCTCGGCGCGCTGCA
>ERZ808041.568-NODE-568-length-25844-cov-6.830908_pt1 | contig 25844 bp, 22 predicted proteins | sample MGYA00380192_ERZ808041 | MGnify/ENA primary metagenome ERZ808041 (study PRJEB31490, sample SAMN06133412) | mouse gut metagenome | isolation source: Z1_1 | host: mice | place: China: Chengdu | collected 2015-05 ...
CCTGCATCTCCTTGGCTGTGGTGTACGTCATCAACGCGGTGCAGACCATCGGTGACCTGTCCTCCACCACCATGGGCGGCATGGACCGCCTGCCCACGGACAGGGAGTTGTCCGGCGGCATCGTGGCCCAAGGCCTGGTGAGCATCCTCGGCGCCCTGTTCGGCGGCCTGCCCGCCGCCACCTACAGCCAGAACGTGGGCATTGTCACGGTGAACAAGGTCATCAACAAGGCGGTTTTCGCCTTTGCCTCCGTGATTTTGCTGGTGGCCGGGCTGGTGCCCAAGCTGTCCGCCATCCTCACCACCATCCCCCAGGCGGTGATCGGCGGGGCCACCATCTCCGTCTTTGCCACCATCACCATGACCGGCATCCGCATGATTACCTCGGATGGCTTCTCCATGCGCTCCAGTGTAGTGGTGGGGCTGTCCGTGGCTCTGGGGGTAGGTATTACTCAGGTCGCCGGCGCGCTCCAGGGCCCCGGCTTCCCCGTTTGGGTGCACACCGTGTTCGGCTCCTCCCCCATCGTGGTCACCGCTATCGTGGCCATCCTGCTCAACCTGCTCCTGCCCAAGGATCAGGCCGGCAAGTTCGGCGAATGACAGAAAGCCGGTCCGGCATCCCCGCCGGTCCGGCCCACTCCGTTTCACAAAATGAAATAATTTGATGATAAAATGGAGGAAGAACCTATGCTGCTCATCGGAAACGGAAGGCTCATCACACGGAGCGAGACAAATCCCTATCTGGAAAACGGCGCGGTGGTCCTGGACGGCGATACCGTCAAGGAGACCGGGACGCTGGAGGCACTGCGCTCCAAGTACCCCCAGGCGGAGTTTGTGGACGCCCGGGGCGGGGTCATCATGCCCGGCCTCATCAACGTCCACACCCACATTTACTCCGGCCTGGCCCGGGGCCTGGCCATCGACGGCTACAACCCCGCCAATTTCTTTGAGGTGCTGGACGGCCAGTGGTGGAACATCGACCGCCACCTCACCCTGGACGGCACGAGGGCCTGCGCCTACGCCACGGTGCTGGACTGCATCCGGGACGGGGTGACCACCATCTTCGACCACCACGCCTCCTTCGGCGAGATCCCCGGCTCCCTGTTCGCCATCAAGGACGTGTGTGCCGAGCTGGGCATGCGGGCCTGCCTGTGCTACGAGGTGTCCGAGCGGGACGGGGCGGAAAAGACGGAGCAGTCCATCGCGGAGAACGCCGAATTCGCCCGTTGGGCCAAAAACGAGAACAGCGATATGATCAAGGCCATGTTCGGCGGCCACGCCCTGTTCACCATTTCCGACAAGACCTTCGAGGAGATGGTGAAGGCCAATGATGGGCTCACCGGCTTCCACATCCACGTGGCCGAGGGTATGAACGACGTGTACGACTCCCTGCGCAATTACGGCTGCCGCCCCATCAACCGCCTGCTGTACAACGGGATTTTGGGGGAAAAGACCATGCTGGGCCACTGCATCCACGTCTCCCCGGCGGAGATGGACATCATCAAGGAGACGGGCACCATGGTGTGCCACAACCCGGAGTCCAACATGGGCAACGCGGTGGGCTGCTCCCCGGTGCTGAAGCTGTTTGAGAAGGGGATTCTCATCGGCCTGGGCACCGACGCCTACACCCACGATATGCTGGAGTCCCTGAAGGTCCTTCTGCCCATGCAGCGGCACAACGCCTGCGACCCCAACGTGGGCTGGTGCGAGGCCATGGGGATGCTGTTCCGCAACAACCCCGCCATCTGCGCCCGGTATTTCCAGAAGCCCCTGGGGGTGCTGGAGCCTGGGGCGGCGGCGGACGTGATCGTCATGGACTACAAGCCCTTCACCCCCTTCGGGGCGGACAACATCGACGGCCACATGCTCTTCGGCATGATGGGCAAGAACTGCCGCACCACCGTCATCAACGGCAAGGTGGTGTACAAGGACCGGGAGTTCGTGGGCATCGACGAGGACAGGATCAACGCCTGGACCCTGGAACAGTCCAAGAAGCTGTGGGGCCAGCTGAACCGCAGGGTCTACTAAACCTGTTTGTTCCTTTTTCTTGAAAGAAAAAGGAACCGAAAAAGAACCTTTGCGCAAAGCTCCGCTTTGCTTCTTAAAATATTCATGAAAAAGTAAGCGAAACGGAGTTTCGCAAAGAAAGTTTTTTACCCCGCTTTTTTACAAAAAAGCGGGTGGGGGTCTGGGGGGCGATGCGTGCCGGTGGCACGCGTCCATCGCCGACCGAGCCGAAGGCGAGACCCAAAGCCCCCAGGGAAACACATTATTATGGAGGTCATTATAATGAGCGATATTATGCGGCCCATGCCCTTCGCCCAGCTAATGGACTGGGTGCTCACCGAGTATCAAAACCAAGGCAGTATTTTCGGCGTGTCCAAGCTGGTGAAGCACGCCGGGGACAAGGCCCTGCCCATCTTTGCCGAGAAGATCGAGTCCCCCTACGGCCCCGCCGCCGGACCCCACACCCAGCTGGCCCAGAACATCATCGCCGCCTACGCGGCGGGTGCCCGGTTCTTCGAGCTGAAAACCGTCCAGATCATGGACGGCGAGGAGCTGTCCAAGTGCGTCAACAAGCCCTGCATCACCGCCGGGGACGAGTGCTACAACTGCGAGTGGTCCACCGAGCTCACCGTGCCCCAGGCCTACGCCGAGTACGTCAAGGCCTGGTGGGCCTGCAAGCTGCTGGCAAAGGAGCTGGGCCTGGGCGATTCGGACGGCTTCGTGTTCAATATGTCCGTGGGCTACGACCTGGCGGGCATCAAGAGCGAGAAAATCGACAAATACATCGAGGGTATGAAGGACGCCTCCGGCAGCCAGGTGTGGAAGGAGTGCCTGGACTGGTCCCTGGCCAACCTGGGCCGGTTCGAGCAGGTGGACGAGGGCTATGTGGAGTCCGTCTCCCCCAGGGTGTCCGCCTCCATCACCGAGTCCACCCTCCACGGCTGCCCCCCCGACGAGATCGAGCGCATCGCCACCTACCTCATCACGGAGAAGGGGCTGAACACCTACGTCAAGTGCAACCCCACCCTGCTGGGCTACGACTTCGCCCGCAAGACCCTGGACGGCCTGGGCTTTGACTACATCGTGTTCGACGACCACCACTTCCTGGAGGACCTGCAGTGGAAGGATGCGGTGCCCATGTTCCACCGGCTCCAGAAGCTGTGCTGGAAGCGGGGGCTGGAGTTCGGCGTGAAGATCACCAACACCTTCCCGGTGGACGTGGCGGCGGGGGAGCTGCCCAGTGAGGAAATGTATATGTCCGGCCGGTCCCTGTACCCGCTTTCCCTCTCCCTGGCGGGGATGCTGGCCAAGGAATTCGGCGGCAAGCTGCGCATCTCTTACTCCGGCGGGGCGGACGCGGCCTCCATCCGAAACCTGTTCGACGCGGGCATCTGGCCCATCACCATGGCCACCAACATTTTGAAGCCCGGCGGCTACCAGCGGCTGAGCCAGATCGGCGGCCTGCTGGCCGATATCAACTATCAGGCATGGCAGGGTGTGGACCAGGCCAGGGTGGCCGCCCTGGTGGAGGCCATCCCGGCGGACGGCCACTGGACCAAGCCCGTCAAACCCATCCCCAGCCGCAAGACGGACAAAAAGGTGCCCCTGGTGGACTGCTTCCAGGCCCCCTGCCGGTCCGGCTGTCCCATCCACCAGGACATCCCCGCCTACCTCATGGCGGTGAACGCCGGGAAGTATGAGGAGGCCCTGGAGATCATCACCCGGCGCAACCCCCTGCCCTTTATCACCGGCACCATCTGCTCCCACCGCTGCCAGGACAAGTGCATGAGAAACGCCTACGACGAGAGCGTCTATATCCGCGCCCAGAAGCTGAAGGCGGCCCAGGGCGGCTTCGCCTCGCTGCTGCCCAAGCTGAAGCCGGGGGCTCCTGTGGGCGGGCGAAAGGCGGCCGTCGTGGGCGGCGGCCCCGCGGGCATGGCGGCTGCCTTCTTCCTGGGCCGGGCCAGGGTGGACGTGACCCTCTTCGAGGCCAGGGACGCCCTGGGCGGCATCGTCCGCCATGTGATCCCGGAGTTCCGCATCGGCCATGAGGCCATCGACAACGATGTGAAGCTGATGGAGGCCATGGGGGTGAAGGTCCATCTCAACACCCGGATCGACGATATCAGGACCCTGCTGAATGTGTACACCGACGTGATCGTGGCCACCGGGGCCTGGGAGCACGGCTCCGCCGGGCTGGAGTACGGGGAGGAGCTGAACGTGATCTCCTTCCTGGAGGGGGCCAAGAAGGCCCCGGACACCCTGAAGCTGGGGGAGAACGTGGTGGTCATCGGCGGCGGCAACACCGCCATGGACGCCGCCCGGGCCGCCAAGCGGATCCCCGGGGTGAAAAAGGTGTCCCTGGTGTACCGCCGCACGAAACGGTACATGCCCGCAGACCAGGAGGAGCTGGAGCTGGCTGTGGCCGACGGTGTGGAGTTCCGGGAGCTGCTGTCCCCCGAGGGCGTCAAGGACGGCACCCTCACCTGCCGGGTGATGGAGCTGGGCGCCCCCGACGCCTCCGGGCGGCGCTCCCCGGTGGACACGGGGCGGACGGTGGAGGTGGCCGCCGACACGGTGATCGCCGCCGTGGGCGAGAAGGTGGACACCGCCTTGTACACCAGCAACGGCCTGGCTGTGGACAGCCGGGGCAGGGCTGTGGTAAACTTGGAGACGATGGAGTCCAGCGTGAAGGGCATTTACGTGGTGGGCGACGGCCAGAAGGGCCCCGGCACGGTGGTGGAGGCCATCGCGGGGGCCATGAAGGCGGCGAAGGCCATCCAGGACTTCGATACGGACGTCTTTGTGGACAAGAACGTCAACCCGGACTACGCCGCCCCCCTGGCCAAGCGGGGGGACGTGTGCACCGACTGCGCCTCCTGCGATGAGATTCGCTGCCTGGGCTGCGCCACCGTGTGCGAGACCTGCACTGAGGTATGCCCCAACCGGGCCAACGTGGCGGTCCGGGTGGAGGGGATGCGCCAGCGGCAGATCGTCCATGTGGACGGCATGTGCAACGAGTGCGGCAACTGCGCGGTGTTCTGCCCCTACGACAGCGCCCCCTATCAGGACAAGTTCACCCTGTACTGGAGCAGGGAGGACTTTGACCACAGTGAGAACCAGGGCTTCCTGCGCCTGGAGGGGTACAAGACCCTGGTGCGCTTCGCCGGCGAGGTGAAGGAGTACGACGTGTCCGATTCTGCCTGCGGCCTGTACGACCCCCTGCGCCGCCTGATCTGCGCGGTCTACGAGAACTACAGCTATCTGCTGGGTTGATTTGACTGTTTGCCCGCCCTCCGGCCCGAAAATCGGAGGGTGGGCGGAACGCCATCATAGAAGGAGGACAAATCATGGGTGAACGCTACAGCTTTACCGTCAACGGCGTTTTGCGGGAGACGGAGGAGGACAAACCCCTGCTGCGCTACCTCCGGGACGATCTGCACCTGCATTCCGTCAAGGACGGGTGCGGCGAGGGGGCCTGCGGCACCTGTACCATCCTGGTGGACGGGCGGACTATGCGCTCCTGCATCCTCACCACCAAAAAGGCGGCGGGCAAGGACATCCTCACCGTGGAGGGGCTGTCCGTGGCTGAAAAAGAAGCCTTTGTCTACGCCTTCGGCAAGGTGGGGGCGGTGCAGTGCGGCTTCTGCATCCCCGGCATGGTCATCTCCGGCAAAGCCCTGCTGGACCAGAACCCCGACCCCACCGAGGCGGACATCAAAAAGGCCATCCGGGGCAACGTGTGCCGGTGCACCGGCTACAAGAAGATCGTCGAGGGCATCTCCCTGGCGGGGGCCATCCTCCGGGGGGAGGCTCAAATCGACCCGGAGCTGGAAAAGGGGGACGTGTTCGGGGTGGGAGACCGGGCCTTCCGCACCGACGTGCGCCCCAAGGTGCTGGGCTATGGGGAGTACCCCGACGACGTGTATATGGACGGCATGGTGTACGCCTCCGCCGTCCGCTCCCAGTACCCCAGGGCCAGGATCTTGAACATCGATACCGCCCCCGCCCTGGCCCTGCCGGGGGTGCTGGCGGTGCTGACGGCGGAGGACGTGCCCAACAATAAAGTGGGCCACATCCAGCAGGACTGGGACGTGATGATCGCCAAGGGGGAGGTGACCCGCTGCGTGGGGGACGCCCTCTGCCTGGTCATCGCCGAGAGCGAGTATATCCTCAAACAGGCCAAGGCGTCGGTGAAAATCGAGTACGAGCCCCTGGAGCCCGTCCGAGATATCCACGAGGCCATGGCCGAAGACGCGCCCCTCGTCCACTCCAAGGGCAACCTGTGCCAGTCCCGCCACGTCACCCGGGGGGACGCCAAAACGGCGCTGGCCAACTCCAAATACGTGGTCACCCAGAGCTATAAAACCCCCTTCACCGAGCACGCCTTCCTGGAGCCAGAGTGCGCCGTGGCCTTCCCCTACAAGGACGGGGTGAAGGTGTACTCCACCGACCAGGGCGTTTACGACACCCGGAAGGAAATCTCCATCATGCTGGGCTGGGACCCAGAGCGCATTGTGGTGGAAAACAAGCTGGTGGGGGGCGGCTTCGGCGGCAAGGAGGACGTGTCGGTGCAGCACCTGGCGGCGCTGGCGGCCTTGAAGGTGGGCCGCCCGGTGAAGGTGAAACTCACCCGGCAGGAGTCCATCCACTTCCACCCCAAGCGCCACGCCATGGAGGGCACATTTACCCTGGGCTGTGACGAGAACGGCATTTTTACCGCTTTGGACTGCGACATCTACTTCGATACCGGGGCCTACGCCTCCCTGTGCGGGCCGGTGCTGGAGCGGGCCTGCACCCATTCTGTGGGCCCCTACTGCTACCAGAACACCGACATCCGGGGGTACGGCTATTACACCAACAATCCTCCCGCCGGGGCCTTCCGGGGCTTCGGGGTGTGCCAGAGCGAGTTCGCGCTGGAGTCCACCATCAACCTGCTGGCGGAGCAGGTGGGCATCTCCCCCTGGGAGATCCGCTGGCGCAACGCCATCGAGCCGGGCAAGGTGCTGCCCAACGGGCAGATTGCCGACTGCTCCACCGCGTTGAAGGAAACCCTGCTGGCCGTGAAAGACGCCTTTGAATCCAACCCCGGCCGGGCGGGCATCGCCTGCGCCATGAAGAACGCGGGGGTGGGCGTGGGTTTGCCGGACAAGGGCCGCTGCAAGCTGGTGGTGGAGGACGGGATCGTCAAGCTGTACTCCGCCGCCTCCGACATCGGCCAGGGCTGCTCCACCGTGTTTTTGCAGATTCTGTCCCAGACCGCCGGACTGCCCCTGGAGAAAATGCGCAACATGGGCAGCAATTCCGAGCTGTCCCCCGATTCCGGCACCACCTCCGGGTCCCGGCAGACCCTCATCACCGGCGAGGCGGTGCGCATGGCGGCGGCAGACCTGAAAACCGCGCTGGATCAGGCGGGGGGCGACCTGTCCGCCCTGGAGGGCAGGGAGTTCTTCGCCGAGTTCTTCGACCCCACCGACAAGCTGGGGGCCGACAAGCCCAACCCCAAGAGCCACGTGGCCTACGGCTTCGCCACCCACGTGGTGGTGCTGGACGAGGCCGGAAAGGTGAAGGAGGTGTGGGCCGCCCACGACTCGGGCAAGGTGGTCAACCCCACCTCCATTCAGGGCCAGATCGAGGGCGGGGTGCTCATGGGGCTGGGTTACGCCCTCACCGAGGACTTCCCCCTGAAGGACTGCGTGCCCACGGCCAAGTTCGGCACCCTGGGCCTGATGCGGGCGGACCAGATCCCCGACATCCACGCCACCTACGTGGAGAAGGAGGAGCTGCTCCCCTTCGCCTACGGCGCCAAGGGCATCGGCGAGATCGCCACTATCCCCACCGCTCCCGCCGTCCAGGGGGCTTACTACGCCATGGACCATGTGCTGCGCACCAGTTTGCCCATGGATAATACATTTTACAAGAAGCCAAAAAGCGTTTGATTTTTTAGCAAAGCCTCCCCACCCTATCATAAGGCGGGGAGGCTCTTGCCTTGATCTACAAAATTGGAATTGATAACTTGTTCAATATGACGTTTTTTTAGGTAGGCTAAGTTTTTTTTAGAATTCCCTTGACATCTCCGCTGAACGTGGTATGATATGAGTACAGACAAAAAATAAGCAAAGCAAAAAAACTTTTAGGAGGTTTCGGTCTCATGCACACGCCGATCAAATGGGTCTTGAACACAATGCCCAAAAGCGATGACAAGCACTTGACGGTCATGTCCACGGAGAATGTAGCCAAAGCCCAGGCGTTTCACCGCTCCTTCCCGCAGTATGCCGTCACCCCCCTGGCCCGGCTAGACGGCATGGCGGCCCGCCTGGGGCTGGGCTCCCTGTGCGTGAAGGATGAGAGCTACCGCTTTGGGCTCAACGCCTTTAAGGTGCTGGGCGGGTCCTTCGCCATGGGGCGGTACATCGCCGGGGAGCTGGGCCGGGACGTGTCCGAGATGACCTACGGCTACCTCACCAGCGACAAGCTGCGCCAGGAGTTCGGTCAGGCCACCTTCTTCACCGCCACCGACGGCAATCATGGCCGGGGCGTGGCCTGGGCGGCCAACAAGCTGGGCCAGAAGGCGGTGGTCCACATGCCCAAGGGCAGCGCCAAGTCCCGCTTTGACAACATCGCCAGGGAGGGGGCCCAGGTCACCATCGAGGAGGTCAACTACGACGACTGTGTGCGCATGGCCGCCGCCGAGGCGGCTCAGACCGAGCACGGCGTGGTGGTCCAGGACACCGCCTGGGAGGGGTACGAGGAGATCCCCGCCTGGATCATGCAGGGCTACGGCACCATGGCCGGGGAGGCGGCGGAGCAGCTGCGCCAGCAGGAGATCGACCGGCCCACCCACGTGTTCGTCCAGGCCGGAGTGGGGTCCCTGGCGGGGGCTGTGGTGGGTTACTTCGCCAACCGCTATCCCGACAACCCGCCCAAATTCATCGTCATGGAGGCCCAGATCGCTGACTGTCTCTACCAGGGGGCCGCGGCCGGAGATGGCAAGCCCAGAATTGTGGGCGGCGATCTCCAGACCATCATGGCGGGGCTGGCCTGCGGCGAGCCCAACACCATCTCCTGGGATATCCTGCGCAACCATGTCACCGCCTTCCTCTCCTGCCCCGACTGGGTGAGTGCCAAGGGCATGCGGATGCTGGCCGCCCCCGTGAAGGGCGACCCGGCGGTGTGCTCCGGCGAGTCCGGGGCCGTGGGCATGGGCGTCATTTCAACCATCATGGAGGACGATACATACAAGGACCTGCGGGAGGCCCTGGAACTGGGCCGGGACAGCCAGGTGCTGATGTTCTCCACCGAGGGGGACACCGACCCGGACAAGTACCGGGAGATCGTCTGGGGCGGGGCCTATCCCACCGTGTAATACAAAATTAATACATATATGGAGGAACAATGTCATGGATAAGGAAAAGATTCTGTCTGCCGCCGAGGGCTACCGCAAGGACCTGAGCGCGTTTCTGCGCTCCATGATCTCCCACCCCAGCGAGAGCTGCGAGGAGAAAGAGGTTGTGGCCTGCATCAAGGCCGAGATGGAGAAGCTGAACTTCGACGAGGTGGAAGTGGACGGCCTGGGCAACATCATCGGCTGGATGGGCCAGGGCGACAAGATCATCGCCATCGACTCCCACATCGACACCGTGGGCATCGGCAACCGGGACAACTGGACCGCCGACCCCTATGAGGGCTGGGAGGACGACGCCATCATCTACGGCCGGGGCGGCTCCGACCAGGAGGGCGGCATGGCCTCCGCCGTGTACGGCGCCAAGATCATGAAGGACCTGGGCCTCATCCCCGCTGGATACAGGATCATGGTGGTGGGCTCCGTCCAGGAGGAGGACTGCGACGGCATGTGCTGGCAGTACATCGTCAACAAGTTCTTCCCGGAAAAGGGCATCAAGAAGGAGCAGGTGGAGTTCGTCATCTCCACCGAGCCCACCGACGGCGGCATCTACCGGGGCCACCGGGGCCGCATGGAGATCCGGGTGGACGTGAAGGGTGTCAGCTGCCACGGCTCCGCCCCCGAGCGCGGCGACAACGCCATCTACAAGATGGCCGACATCCTCCAGGATGTGCGGGCCCTCAACGAGAACCCCGCCAGCGACGGCGTGGCCGTCAAGGGCCTGGTGAAGATGCTGGACCCCAAGTTCAATCCCGACCACTACGAGGACGCCCGGTTCCTGGGCCGGGGCACCTGCACCACCAGCCAGATCTTCTACACCTCCCCCAGCCGGTGCGCCGTGGCCGATTCCTGCTCCATCTCCATCGACCGGCGCATGACCGCCGGGGAGACCTGGGACTCCTGCCTCCAGGAGATCCGGGACCTGCCCGCCGTGAAGAAGTACGGCGATGACGTGAAGGTGTCCATGTACATGTACGACCGGCCTGCCTGGACCGGCACCGTCTACGAGACGGAGGCCTACTTCCCCACCTGGATCAACAAGGAGAGCGCCGCCCATGTCCAGGCCCTGGTGGACGCCCACCACGCCCTGTTCGGGGCTGAGCGGCTGGGCCACAGCGACGCCGACCCCGCCCGGGACGCCATGCACCTGCGCCAGCGCCCGCTCACCGACAAGTGGACCTTCTCCACCAACGGCGTGGCCATTCAGGGCCGGTACGGCATCCCCTGCGTGGGCTTCGGCCCCGGCGCGGAGAGCCAGGCCCACGCCCCCAACGAGATCACCTGGAAGGATGACCTGGTCCGCTGCGCCGCCCTGTACGCCGCCGTCCCGGGGCTGTACAAGGAGGAGAACAAGACCGCCGACGTGTCCCAGTTCCGGGCGGGCAAGACGGATAATAATATTCAATAATGGAAAAGGAGAATAAAATTATGGACGCTACCCTTCAAAAGTATATCGACAAGCTGAATTCCCTCAACTTCAAGGAGATGTACGAGGGCGACTTCTTCCTGACCTGGGACAAGACCGATGACGAGCTGGAGGCCGTGTTCACCGTGGCCGACGCCCTGCGCTACATGCGGGAGAACAACATCTCGACAAAGATCTTTGAGTCCGGCCTGGGCATCTCCCTGTTCCGGGACAACTCCACCCGCACCCGGTTCTCCTTCGCCTCCGCCTGCAACCTGCTGGGCCTGGAGGTCCAGGACCTGGACGAGGGCAAGAGCCAGATCGCCCACGGCGAGACCGTCCGGGAGACCGCCAACATGATCTCCTTCATGGCCGACGTCATCGGCATCCGGGACGACATGTACATCGGCAAGGGCCACACCTACCAGAAGGAGGTGGTGGAGGCCGTCACCCAGGGCCACAAGGACGGCGTGCTGGAGCAGAAGCCCACCCTGGTCAACCTCCAGTGCGACATCGACCACCCCACCCAGTGCATGGCGGATATGCTCCACATCATCCACGAGTTCGGCGGCGTGGAGAACCTGAAGGGCAAGAAGGTGGCCATGACCTGGGCCTACTCCCCCAGCTACGGCAAGCCCCTGTCCGTCCCCCAGGGCGTCATCGGCCTGATGACCCGGTTCGGCATGGACGTGGTGCTGGCCCACCCCGAGGGCTACGAGGTCATGCCCGAGGTGGAGGAGGTGGCCCGCAAGAACGCCGCGGCCACCGGCGGCACCTTCACCAAGACCCACTCCATGGCCGAGGCGTTTAAGGACGCCGACATCGTCTACCCCAAGAGCTGGGCGCCCTTTGCCGCCATGGAGAAGCGCACCGACCTGTACGCCAAGGGCGACAGCGACGGCATCAAGGCTCTGGAGAAGGAGCTGCTGGCCCAGAACGCCCAGCACAAGGACTGGTGCTGCACCGAGGAGCTGATGAAGACCACCCGGGACGGCAAGGCCCTGTACCTGCACTGCCTGCCCGCCGACATCAACGACGTGTCCTGCGTGGACGGCGAGGTGGAGGCCAGCGTGTTTGACCGCTACCGCACCCCCCTGTACAAGGAGGCCAGCTTCAAGCCCTACATCATCGCCGCCATGATCTTCCTGGCCAAGGTGAAGGACCCCCAGGCCACCCTGAAGGCCCTGGAGGAGCGGGGCGCGGCCCGGTGGTTCCAGAAGTGAGTTCCTTTTTCTTGTAAGAAAAAGGAACCAAAAAGAACCTTAGTTCGCTGCGGCCAGAGTGCTTGACGGAAGATTTCCGCCCGGTAACGCACATTTTTTGATATGATAAAGCGAAACGAAGTTTCGCTGCCAAAAGTTTCTTTTCGGTTCCTTTTCTTTTCAAAGAAAAGGAACCAGGCCCGTCCGAATAGGGCGGGCCTGTCTTGTATTTTGGATGATTTGGAGGTAATATAAATGGGAAAACGCATCGTCATCGCCCTGGGCGGCAATGCCTTGGGCAATAATCTCCCGGAGCAGATGGCCGCCGTCAAGCAGACGGCCAGGGCCATCGCCGACCTCATTGAGGACGGCCATCAGGTGATCCTCTCCCACGGCAACGGCCCCCAGGTGGGCATGATCCAGAAGGCTATGGCGGAGCTCACCCGGTCCGAGCCGGAGAAATACATCCCCTGCCCCCTGTCGGTGTGCGTGGCCATGAGCCAGGGCTACATCGGCTACGATTTGCAGAACGCCCTGCGGGAGGAGCTGCTGGACCGGGGCATCCAGAAGGGTGTGGCCACCGTCCTCACCCAGGTGGAGGTGGACCCCCAGGACCCGGCCTTCGCCAACCCCACCAAGCCTATCGGGGCCTTCATGACCCGCGAGGAGGCCGACAAGCTGGTGGCGGAGCGGGACTACCGGGTGATCGAGGACGCCGGGCGGGGCTACCGCCGGGTGGTGGCCTCCCCCCGGCCCCAGGCCATCGTGGAGATCGAGTCCATTCGGGACATGGTGGAGGCTGGGCTGGTGGTGGTGGCCTGCGGGGGCGGCGGCATCCCCGTGTTCAAGACCGAGGGGCACCACCTCAAGGGCGCGGCGGCGGTGATCGACAAGGACTTCGCCTCCTGCGTGCTGGCCCAGCAGCTGGAGGCCGACACCCTCATCATCCTCACCGCCGTGGAGAAGGCGGCGGTGAACTTCGGCCAGCCCAACCAGAAGTGGCTGGACGCCCTCACCCCGGAGGAGGCGGAGAGGTACATGGCGGAGGGTCACTTCGCCCCCGGCTCCATGCTGCCCAAGGTCCAGGCGGCGGTGGAGTTCGCCCGGTCCGCCCCCGGCCGGTCCGCCCTCATCACCCTGCTGGAGAAGGCCCGGGACGGCGTGGCGGGCAAAACCGGCACCGTCATCCGGCAATAAACAGCATACCCTGCGGGGCAAAACGCCCCGCAGGGTCGTTGCGGTTTTTCACAACAGTGCTTTGGAGGTGTTTTCATGTCCATTTTGATTCAAAACGGTACGCTGATCTGCCCCGAGGGCCCCGTCCAGGCTGATTTGCGGATCGTTGGGGAGAAAATCGCGGAGCTCGGCCCCAGCCTCCCCGCGGGGGGCAGCCGGGTGATTGACGCGTCCGGCAAGCTGGTGTTCCCCGGCTTTATCGACACCCACACCCACTTTGAGATGAACAAGGGCACCCCCCGGGAGACGGCGGACGGCTGGGCCTCCGGCACCCTAGCCGCCCTGGCCGGGGGCACCACCACCGTGCTGGACTTCGCCGAGCCGGAGCGGGGGGCCTCCCTGACCTCTGCCCTGGACGTGTGGCACAGCCGGGCCGACGGCATTGCCTCCTGCCACTATGGGTTCCACATGACCATCAAGGACTGGAATCCGGCGGTCCGGGCGGAGCTGGCCGACATGGACCGGGCGGGGGTGGCCTCCTACAAGGTCTATTTCGCCTACGACAACCTGCGGGTGTCCGACGGCACGGCGCTGGAGGTGGTCCGGGCCGTGGGAGAGCGGGGCGGCATCGTGGGCTGCCACTGCGAGAACGGCGACCTGGTGGCGGCGGGCGTCGCCGCCCAGAGGGCGGCGGGGAACCTGGGCCCCTCCGCCCACCCCCTCTCCCGCCCGGCGGCGGTGGAAGCGGAGGCCGTCAACCGCTGGCTGACCATTGGCGAGCTGGCGGGATACCCGGTAAACATCGTCCATCTGTCCACCAGGCGGGGGCTGGAGCTGGTCCGCCTGGCCCGGGCGCGGGGGCAGGCTGCGTATGTGGAGACCTGCCCCCAATACCTGCTGCTGGACGACGGAAAATATCGGCTCCCCGGCTTTGAGGGCGCGAAATTTGTCCTCTCCCCGCCCCTGCGGGGGGCGGAGGACCAGGCGGCCCTGTGGGCGGGGCTGGAGGCCGGAGAGATCGACACCATCGGCACCGACCACTGCTCCTTCCATTTCAAGGGCGTGAAGGAGCTGGGGCGGGAGGACTTCTCCCAAATCCCCAACGGCATCCCCGGGGTGGAGCACCGGCCCGTCCTGCTGTACACCGCCGGGGTGGCCGCGGGGCGGCTCACCGCCCACCGAATGATGAGGCTGCTGTCGGAGCAGCCCGCCAAGCTCTTTGGAATGTATCCCCGGAAGGGGGCGCTGGCGGTGGGGAGCGACGCGGATCTCGTGATATTTGACCCGGAATATGAGGGACGCATTACCGCCGCCGCCCAGCATCAGGCGGTGGACTACACCCCCTATGAGGGCTTCGAGACCAAGGGCCGGGTGGAGACTGTTCTGCTGTCCGGCGAGACTGCCGTGGAGGACGGGCAGGTCACCGCCCCCAGGCGCGGGCGTTTTGTCCGCCGGGGCCCTTCTCAGTTCTGGCGATGAGGTTGGGCGCGGTTCTGATGGCATCCGGGGCGGGGCGGCGGTTCGGCGGCAATAAACTGCTCCACCCTGTGGACGGGGTGCCCATGATTCAGCGGGTCTTTGCCGCCGTCCCGGCAGAGCTTTTTGACCGGGCCTGTGTGGTGAGCTGTTACCCGAATATCCTGACCCTGGCCGGGGAGCGGGGCTATTTGCCCGTGCCCAACCCGGACGCGGATCAGGGCCAGTCCGCCTCTGTCCGGCTGGGGCTGTCCCGCCTGACGGATCTGGACGGGGTGATGTTTTGTGTGTGCGACCAGCCCTGGCTGCGGCGGGACAGCGTGGAGCGGCTGCTGGCGGATTTTTCCGCCCATTCCGGCTGCATCTGCGCCCTGAGCTGGAAGGGGGAGCGGGGGTCCCCAGCGGTGTTTCCCCGCGGCCTGTTCCCGGAGCTGCTGGCCCTCACCGGGGACCGGGGCGGAGGCGGGGTCATCCGGGCCCGCCGGGACCTTCTGCGGCTGGTGGAGGCGGGTGGGGCGGAGGAGCTGCGGGATGTGGACACAAGGGCGTAGAAGTCCCGCACGAAACAAGGACATAGTGGAAGGGGCCGGGGCGGGGAGAAATTCCTGTCCCGGCCCTTTGGCGGTCCGAAGGAAAAATTCGGGAGGGGGTGTGACCTGTCCCCGCCCTGGGTCGTTATATCAGTGAAAGGAGCTGATGGTATGACAGATACAGCCCAAACAGCCGCCCTGACCGCCGCGCCCCCGGGCTTTCGGGAGGAGGAGAGCCCCGCGGACGGCCGGCCCAGGGCCGCGCTGGGGTTCGAGGCGGCCTATGACGCCTACGGCCCCATGGTGTACCGGCTGGCTATGGTGTACCTGGGGCGGCGGACGGACGCGGAGGACGTGACCCAGGAGGTCTTTGTCCGCCTGCTGAACCGCGCCCCCGCCTTCGCCGACGGAGAGCACGAGAAGCGGTGGCTGCTGCGGGTGGCGGTGAACCTGTGCCGGGACCAGCTCAAGGGGTTCTGGCGGAAGCGGGCGGTGGAGCTGGAACCCGGCCTGCCCGCCCAGGACCCGGAGAGCCTGGGGCTGGCGGAGGCCATCGTGTCCCTGCCGGAACAGTACAAGGGGCCTATCCACCTGCACTACTGCGAGGGCTACTCGGTGGCGGAGATCGGTGAGATTTTAAAGCTGGGACAGTCGGCGGTGAAGATGCGGCTCAAGCGGGGCCGGGACCTTCTCCGCCGGGAAATGGAGGGTCAACGATGACAGAGCGGGAATATCAAAAGGCCATGGAGTGTTTTATCCCCGGTCCCAGGCTCCGGGCGCGGGTCCAGGCGGCGGCGGAGCGGGCGGAAAAGTCCAGGACCAGGGTTCGCCCCCTTCGAACGGTCCTCATCGCGGCGGCGGTGTGCTTGGCCCTGGTGGGGACGGCCTTTGCCGCCACCGCCGTTTACCGGCTGACGGTCCAGACTGGCGAATGGGAAAATTGGGGCAATGAATATGTGGGATATCGTGTTTATGGCGAGCCCGTGCTCCATCCCTTGGAGGACTTCTCCCAGAAGCTCCAGGACGACTTCGCGGCCTGGGACCACCCCAATCTCTTGTTTAACCAGAAGTTCGGCAGCTGGGAGGAGGTTGAGGCTTACCTGGGAGACAACATTCCCATTGCTTGGCACGGTATAGACAGCATTGATGCCGACGAGTATCCTCCCGAATACCGCGTGCAGGGGTTTCACGAGATGTACGGGGACAACAAGCTCCAAAGCGTGGAAGTGATTGACAACGGCGTCTATATCAACGATAAACTGTCGTTCCATACAGAGATATATATCTACACGTCGGACTATCGCGGAGAGTTTCTTACTGGCGAGGGGTTGTGGAAGGACCGCGCGGACTTCCGGCCGCTGGACAGCTACACCATGGCCAACGGCTGTGTGGCGGAAGTCGTGGTGGTGGCCGAGACATTTGAGGGTTTTGAAGGCGAGGCGCACCACTACATTGGTACTTTTATGAAGGACGGCATTTTGTATAAAGCCGATTTGTTCGTCCCCATCCAGTACCCGGCGGGCAAAGCGGAGTTGGAGGAACAGCTCCACCAGATTTTGGACAGCTTCCAGTAAAAACGCAAAAAAGGGCCCGGAGGATTTCCTCCGGGGCCCTTTTTGTGTATACTATTCTCATAAAAAATTTCCACACCCTGTCAGGATCTGCCCCCCTCAATCGTATTCCAGGTGAAGGCGCCTTTGAAGGAGAGAACGACCATGAGAGAACTGAACGAGCGGGAGGCGGAACGGCTGGTGAACACCTACTCCGACCTGATCCTGCGGCTGAGCTATACCTGGCTCAAGTCCACCCAGGACGGGGAGGACGTCTGTCAGACGGTGCTGCTCAAGCTGCTTGCCGAGGGCCGGACCTTCGACAGCCCCGAGCATGAGAAGGCCTGGGTGGTTCGGACCGCCATCAACGCCTGCAAGGACGAGCTGCGGGCCTTTCGCCGGAAGGCGGTGCCGCTGGAGGAGATCCCCGAGGCCCCGGCCCCGGAGCCGCCCCGGTCCGACGTGCTGGAGGCGGTGGCGGCCCTGCCCGGGAAATACCGGGAGGCGATTTACCTCTTTTATTACGAGGGGTATTCCATCGGTGAGATCGCCGCGCTCACCGGGCGAAGCGAGGCGGCGGTGTCCGCCCACCTCAGCCGGGGGCGGAAAAAGCTGCGGGAGCTGTTAGGAGGCAGGAAATATGAACCAAATTGAGCGGGAGTACAAAAACGCGCTGGACGAGGTGCGTTTTTCCCAGGAGGCAAAGGAGCGTATGATGAAAAACCTGATGAATCAGCAGGAGCAGGCTCCGATAAAACGGCGTGGTATTCGCCCCTTGCGGGCGGGACTCATTGCGGCGGCGGTGTGCCTGGCGCTGGTGGGGACGGCCTTCGCCGTGACGGAACTGGCCGATCTGAATATGCGGGTCTACTGGGTATCGCCCTTCGCCAATAAGGACGGCGCTAGCGTGGAATTCGCGGTGGACTTTTACCCGCTGGACAGTTTCACCCAGGAATTGATCGCGTTGGGGACGGAAGATGAGTCCCAGCAGTGCAGACATTTCAACACCTGGGACGAGATGCAGGCATTTGTCGGCGTGGAGGTCGTCCACAATCCGGTACTGGACAGCGCCGAGCCTGGGTTGAAGATCGCGAACCCCTGGAACCATGAGCGGACGACCCATGTTTTGCTTGTGCCTGTGTCCACGGAGGATGGGGAGCTGAGGATCATCCAGGGAAACGGCTCCTATCTGGTGGACGGCGTCCAGGTTGATATTTTTGAGGCCATCTATACCGAGCGGGCGGCAGGGACCCTCTATTATAGCAGCAAGGGATATCCGACCACAGCGGAGGGATTCCGGCACATAGACGGGCACTATGAAAAGGCGCTGGGAGACGGCATGCATGCCAGGTTTGGCATGGAATACGGGAAGGACTGTGAGGTGACCCAGGAGACCTATACCACCCCAAACGGCCTGGACGTCCTCTTCATTCAGGCGGTCCAGCCCGCCTCGAAAAAAATCAGCCTGAGCGCCCATTTTCTCATTGACGGTGCGCTGTTCCAAGTGGCAACGTGGGGAAACGATACTATAAACAGTGGGCTGACGCCCGACCGCGCGATGGAGGTTTTGAAAACTGTGCTGGACGGCTTCCAGACGGCCGGGTAAGAGGGAGCTTCCGCCCATGTCAAAAAACAAAAAGTACAGGAAACGGCCCCGGAGGAACCCCTCCGGGGCCGCGCTCATGTTTTCCGGCGCTTATTTCTTGGGCGGGTTGGGCTCCACGGTGTCGAACACGCTCTTGGCGGTGGCGCACAGCCCCGCCAGTCCCTGGAGCTCGCTGGGGACGATGATCTTGGTGGCCCGGCCGTCGGCGGCCTTGGCGAAGGCCTCCAGGGCCCGGATCTTGATGACGCCCTCGCCGGGGGCGGCTTCGTTGATGAGCTTGATGGCGTCGGCGGTGGCCTGCTGCACCTTCATGATGGCCTCGGACTCGGCCTCGGCGGCCAGGATCTTGGCGGTCTTCTCCGCCTCGGCCTCCATGATCTTGGCCTGCTTGGCCGCGTCGGCCCGGAGGATGGCGGACTGCTTCTCGCCCTCGGCCACCAGAATCTGGGACTGCTTCTGGCCCTCGGCCTGGAGGATGGCCTCGCGGCGCTCGCGCTCGGCCCGCATCTGCTTCTCCATGGACTCCTGGATGTCACGGGGCGGCATGATGTTCTTCAGCTCCACCCGGTTCACCTTGATGCCCCAGGGGTCGGTGGCCTCGTCCAGGATGGCCCGCATCTGGGTGTTGATGTGGTCCCGGCTGGTGAGGGACTGGTCCAGCTCCAAATCGCCGATGATGTTGCGCAGGGTGGTGGCGGTCAGGTTCTCAATGGCGCTCATGGGGTGCTCCACGCCGTAGGTGTACAGTTTGGGGTCGGTGATCTGGAAGTACAGCACGGTGTCGATCTGCATGGTGACGTTGTCCTTGGTGATGACGGGCTGGGGGTCGAAATCCACCACCTGCTCCTTGAGGGATACGGTCTTGGCCACCCGCTCGATAAAGGGGACCTTCAGGTGCAGGCCCACCCCCCACACGGTGCGGAAGGCGCCCAGCCGCTCAATGACCACGGCCTTGGACTGCTGGACCACCTTCACGTTGGCCGCCAGGATGCCCAGCAAAATAACGATAATCAACAGGACGATGATGGGTCCAACCAGGGTCCCCAGCCCGATGGCTCCGGCCAGTGCGAATGTTTTCATTTGACTACCTCCTTAAAATAGCTCACTTTGTTGATGTGTCTATAGCGTCACTTTTTTGTGTCGTTGAAGTAGATGATGAAGCCGCCCATGACGGCCATGGCCACCAGCAGGCCCAGATAACCGCCGCCGCCCATGTTCCAGAAAAGGGCCAGCGCGAGATATCCAACGGCCAGCGTAACACCGGCGGCCAGCAGAGCTTTTTTCATGGCCGCGCCCCCTACCAGTTCTTGGGCTCCCCGGCGGACACCGGGGCGGCGGCAGGCTCCACGAATACCTTGACCCCCTCGATGCGCAGGACCCGCACCATGGTTCCGGCGGGGATGGGGCCGCCGTCCTGGCTCCGGGCGGACCAGGTTACGCCACGGATGACCACCGCCCCCTTGCCGTGGATGTTGTCCACGTCCTCCGTCACCTGGGCTTGGGCCCCGATGACCCGGTCGGCGTTGGTGGGCTCCACCCGGTCGTTCAGGAGCCTTTTGGCCAGGGGCCGCACCGCCGCCAGGCACAGCAGGCTCACCGCCAAAAACAGGGTGATCTGGACCCACAGCGGCCCGCCCAGCAGAGCGGCGATGAGGGCTGTCAGCGACCCGGCGGCAAACCAGATGGAGGTGAGCCCCACGGTGGCGGCCTCGCTGGCGGCAAAGACAATCAGCAGGACCAACCATATGATCTGCATCATGGATTCTGCGTCAAACGGCATATGCTGCACTCCTTTCTCGCTTCCAATCAATTGTACCACAGATTGCCCTCCGGGGGGAAGAAGTTTTTCGCGCCGCGGACTATATTATTGTTGCCAGCGCTTCCATTTTACATTATACTGTGTTTTGTAACACCCTTCCCCTCTCTGTGACATGATACTACACCTTCCACTAAATGTAAAGTCAAGGGGTTTTCAAAAAAATTTTTTCCATGGCCTTTCCCAACGGCCCCACCCGGCGGAGGGGAACACTGGGGAATGGGCGGAGGGTTTTCAAAAACTGATCAGGAGTGTTTTATGGATCAATCATTGCAATTCGTCATACCCGCCCTCATGGGGGTGGAGAGCACCGTGGCCTATGAGCTGAAAAAGCTGGGGCTGGCTGAGGTCCGGGCGGAGAACGGCCGGGTGCTGTGCCGGGGTTCCCTGGCCGACATCCCCCGGCTGAACCTGAACCTGCGCTGTGGGGCCCGGGTGCTGCTCAGCCTGGGCTCCTATCGGGCCCGCTCCTTTGAGGAGCTGTTTGAGGGGGCGGCGGCCCTGCCCTGGGAGGACTTTATCCCTCGGGAGGGACGCTTCCCCGTGAAGGGCTACTCGGTGAGCTCTCAGCTCCACTCGGTGCCCGCCTGCCAGTCCATTTTGAAAAAGGCGCTGTGCAAAAGGCTGGGGTCGGCCTATGGTTTGGAGACTCTGCCTGAGACGGGAACCTTATACCAGGTACAGTTCTCCATTTTAAAGGATACAGTGACTTTAATGCTGGACACCTCCGGGGACAGCCTGTACAAGCGGGGCTACCGGGCCCGGAATATGGGCGCCCCCCTCCGGGAGACCTTGGCGGCGGCGCTGGTGTCCCTGTCCCGGTACAGGGGCCGGGACCCCTTCTGCGACCCCTTCTGCGGCTCGGGCACCATCCCCATCGAGGCGGCCCTTATCGCCAGAAACCGGGCCCCGGGGCTGAACCGCTCCTTTGCCGCCCAGCGGTGGACATGGCTGCCCTCCAAGCTGTGGATGGACGCCGCGGAGGAGGCCATGGACCAGGAGTTCCACGGGAGCTACGACATCTGGGGCGGGGATATCGACCCCGCCGCCGTGGAGCTGTCCCGGCACAACGCCGGGCTGGCCGGGGTGGAGGACATCGTGCGGTTTGACGTGGCGGACGCCGCCAGATTCCGCCGGGACGAGTCCCGGGGCCGGGTGGTGACCAATCCGCCCTATGGGGAGCGGCTGCTGGAGAAAAAAGAGGCGGAGGACCTGTACCGGGCCTTTGGCAGGGCGGCGCGGGCGCTGCCTCCCGGCTGGGAGGTGGACGTATTGAGCTCCCACACCGAGTTTGAGCGGGCCTTTGGGCAGCCCGCAAACAAAAAGCGCAAGCTGTACAACGGGATGATCAAATGCGATTTGTTTGTGTACGGAGGAAGCGCGAGGACAGACGCACCCCGGCGGGTGAACTAGAGCGAGGCCGCCGCAGACCAGGCCGAGTCGGAGGGAAGCCGCCGGGAAGAGCGCGTCCAATCTGAGTGCGGCAATGATGCAGGAGAATCAAGAGAAAAGGGGCGGCGTGATTGAGACACATTTTTATTATCAACCCCACGGCGGGCAAAAAGCAGAGCACGAAAGCGCTGGTGGACAGCATCCAGACCCTGGACCTTCCCTGCGAGATCGTGTTTACCGAGCGCCCGGGAGATGGCTGCCGCGCCGCCCGGGCGGCGGCGGAGAGCGGCGGTGCGGTCCGTATCTACGCCTGCGGCGGGGACGGCACCCTCAACGAGGTGGTGAACGGGGCGGCGGGCTTTGACGGTATCGCCGTCACCAACGTGCCCATCGGCACCGGCAACGACTTTCTGAAGATCTTCGGAAAGGAGAACAAGGCCCGGTTTTCCGACCTAAAGGCCCTGTCCGAAGGTCCCCAGGCCGCCATGGACCTCATCGACTGCAACGGCCGCCTGGGCATCGACATCGTGTGCACCGGCCTGGATGCCCGGGTGGCCGTGGATAAGGACAAGTACAACAGCTTTCCCCTGGTCTCCGGCATTGGGGCCTACGCCATCTCCGCCGTAGCCAATGTGCTGTTCAAGCGCATCTCCCAGCCCGTGGTGGTGGACATGGAAAACTACCACTTCGAGGGGGAGGCCACCATCATCTGCGTGTGCAGCGGCCGGTACTACGGCGGCGGCTTCATGCCCGTGGGGGACAATATGCCCGACGACGGTTTGCTGGAGACGCTGGTGGTCCGCAAGGTGGACCGTCTCACCTTCTTCCGGCTGGTGGGGGAGTACGGCAGGGGCCGTTACGCCAGATACCCGGACCTGATTCAGTACGGTCAGGGGAATGGCGTCACCGTCCGCAGCCCCCAGGAGCTGGTGGCGGTGGTGGACGGCGAGCCCCTCCGGGCCAAGGAGCTGACCATCCGGCTGTCGGACAAGAAGGTAAACTTTTTCTACCCCGCCGGGCTGAGCTACCGGCCCAAAGCCTGACTGCCCCTCTCCATGCCGCGGGCGAGCTTGCCCCGTGCCCCAAATCGTGCTATACTTTGGTGAACATAGAAATAAGGAGGACGGTCCTATGACCTATCGGGAGGAATTCATCCACTTTATGGTGCGCTCCGGCGTGCTCACCTTCGGGGACTTTACCACCAAATCCGGCCGCAAGACCCCCTACTTTGTCAACACCGGCAACTACAAGACCGGCGCCCAGGCTGCCCGGCTGGGGGACTATTACGCCGCCTGCATCCAAGAGCACATGCCCGAGGGCGTCGACGCCCTGTTCGGCCCCGCCTACAAGGGCATCCCCCTGGCGGTGGCCGCCGCCTCATCCCTGTACCGCAGCTATGGCCGGGACCTGCCCTACTGCTTCAACCGCAAGGAGGCCAAGGACCACGGCGAGGGAGGCTCCATGGTGGGCTACAAGCCCCAGGACGGCGACCGCATAGCCATCATTGAGGACGTGGTGACGGCGGGCACCGCCGTGCGGGAGACCATCGAGCTGTTCAAATCCGTGGCCTCCGTCAAATTTGCTGCCCTGTTTGTCAGCGTGGACCGCATGGAGCGGGGCACCCGGGACTGCACCACCCTGGACGAGCTGCGCCAGGACTACGGCATCCAGGTGTACCCCATCGTCACCATTCGGGACATCATGGACTGCCTCCACAACCGAGAGGTGGACGGGAAGGTATACATCGACGACGCCATGCTGGGCCGGATGGAGGACTACCTGGCCCAGTACGGCCCCAGGAGCTGACCCTCCGTGCCGGAGAAAAAGGGGGAAAAACGGCCGTCCGGGGTCCACACCGGGCACCGAAAGCGAATGCGGGAGGAATTCCTGCGCACCGGGGGCGGGGAGATGGAAGAACACCGCCTGCTGGAGCTGCTGCTGTTTTACGCCATCCCCCAGGGGGATTTGAACCCGCTGGCCCACCGGCTGGTGGACCACTTCGGCTCGCTGACCGGGGTGCTCCACGCCACCTATGACCAGCTGATGAAGGTGGAGGGGGTGGGCCACAACACCGCCGTCCTTCTCCAGCTGATCCCCGCCGTGGCGGCCCGGTACATGCGGCAGAGCGCCAGCTTTGAGCGCCAGATTGTGGACCTGTGGCAGCTCCGGGAGCTGCTGGAGCCCTACTTTTTCGCCCAGCGGGACGAGCTGGCCTACCTGGTGTGCATGGACGGAAACAGCCGCCTGCTGGCCACCCGCAAGCTGGGCGAGGGGGTGGTGGACACGGTGCAGATCGCTACCCGGAAGGTGCTGGAGGCCGCCCTGGACTGCAACGCCAGCCAGGTGGTGCTGGCCCACAACCATGTGTCCGGGATAGCGATGCCCTCCAATGCGGACGTGGACACCACGCTGCGGCTCAAACGGGTGCTGGCGGAGTCGGTGGGCATCACCCTGGTGGACCACCTCATTTTTGCCGGGGGAGACATGGTGTCCATGGCCCAGTCCGGCCTGCTCCGAGGGCGGTGAGGAGACCGTCTTCCTCCCATTCAGGCGCTTTGCGGTCTGACAAATCTTATGAACAAAAAAATTATTTTCAGTGACTATTGATGTTTTTGGGAAATGCAATATAATAGGGATATCTAAAACAACAAGGAGGAGTTCCTGTGAACAAGACCATTACCGCTGTCAACGCCCCCGCCGCCGTGGGCCCCTACTGCCACGCCAAGCTGGCGGGCAATACCCTGTACACCTCCGGCCAGCTGGGGCTGGTCCCCGCCACCGGCGAGCTGCCCCAGGGGGTGGAGGCTCAGGCCGCTCAGGCTCTGGACAACCTGTCCGCCGTGCTGGCCGCCGCCGGCATGTCCTGCGCCGATGTGGTGAAGACCACGGTGTTCCTGGCGGATATCAACGATTTCGCCGCCATCAACGCCATCTATGCCAAGTACTTCTCCGGCGAGGCCCCCGCCCGCTCCTGCGTCCAGGTGGCCGCCCTGCCCAAGGGGGCCCTGTTTGAGATCGAGGCTGTGGCCGTCAAGTAATCCGCTGCGTATCAAAAAAGCCGCCAGTCGAAAAACGGGCTGCCTGGACATTTCCCAGGCAGCCCGTTTTTCGACTGGCGGGGCGCGACTATTTACAGTCACGCCGCCTTTTGTGAGAATTTCGCCTCAGAATCCGTTCGTTGGGGCTCAGTGGCTTGGGGTTTTTATGTTTCGCCTATCTTCCTGGGCGTGTCACACCCCGGAGTAGGCGGCAAAGCCCGCGTCGATGGGCAGCACCACGCCGGTAATAGCGGAGGCGGCCTTGTCGTCACACAGGAAGAACACGCCGCCCAGCAGCTCCTCGCTCTCCACGTAGCGGCCCATGGGGGTGCCGTTCAAAATCTTGGCGGACCGGGCGGTGGGGGTGCCGTCCTCGTTGAACAGCAGCTTTCGGTTCTGGTTGGACACCAGGAACCCCGGGGCGATGGCGTTGCAGCGGATGCCGGTGCCTGCGAAATGGGTGGCCAGCCACTGGGTGAAGTTGGACACCGCCGCCTTGGCTCCAGAGTAGGCCGGGATCTTGGTCAGCGGGATATAGGCGTTCATGGAGCTGACGTTGAGGATCACGCCGCTCTTGCGCTCCACCATGTCGCGGGCGAAAGCCTGGGTGGGCAGCAGGGTGCCTTGGAAGTTCAGCTTGAACACGAAGTCCACGCCGCCGGCGTCCAGGTCGAAGAAGCCCTTCTGTCCCTCCTGGTGCTCGTGCTGGTACTCATTGTCGGTGGTGGCCCGGGGATTGTTGCCCCCCGCGCCGTTGACCAGAATATCACAGGGGCCCAGATCCTTCAGAACCTGGGCGTGGACCTCGGCCAGTGCTTCCGGCTCCAGTACGTTGGCCTTGTAGCCCTCGCAGACAAAGCCCTCGGCCTTGCACTCGCCGGCCAGCTTTTTCACCGCCTCCTCGTTCAAGTCCAGGGCGGCCACCTTGGCTCCCGCCTGGGCAAAGGCCTTGGCCATGGTGCCGCACAGCACGCCGCCTGCGCCGGTAACCACCACTACCTTGCCGGAAAAGTCAACATTCAAGGGTAGATCCATCATATTTTTGTCCTCCTGTCATTATTTATGGTCAAATTTGTCGAGGGAATCCCAGACCCCCAGCATATACATCACGCCCAGAGCCCGGTCGTAGAGACCATAGCCCGGCCGCACGGTGCCGGGACCCTCGGTTCACAGGTGGCGGCCGTGGTCGGGACGGATGTAGCCGTCAAACCCGCAGTCGTGGTAGGCTTTCAGGATGTCCAGAAT
>ERZ808041.569-NODE-569-length-25835-cov-12.341564_pt1 | contig 25835 bp, 24 predicted proteins | sample MGYA00380192_ERZ808041 | MGnify/ENA primary metagenome ERZ808041 (study PRJEB31490, sample SAMN06133412) | mouse gut metagenome | isolation source: Z1_1 | host: mice | place: China: Chengdu | collected 2015-05 ...
ATGCCGATGTGGCTCAATTGGCAGAGCAGCTGATTTGTAATCAGCAGGTTATCGGTTCGAGTCCGATCATCGGCTTTTAAAAGAACCTTTGGTTCTATGGACCATTAGCTCAGTTGGTTAGAGCAACCGGCTCATAACCGGTCGGTCCTGGGTTCGAGTCCCCGATGGTCCACTTGTTACAAAAGCTAGTAAAATATGAATATATGGCCCAGTGGCTCAGTTGGTTAGAGCGCCGCCCTGTCACGGCGGAGGTCGAGAGTTCGAGTCTCTTCTGGGTCGTTCGTAGTGATTTTATATTTTTAACATTCACTACAAGTAGCGCATGGGATCTTAGCTCAGCTGGGAGAGCATCTGCCTTACAAGCAGAGGGTCATAGGTTCGAGCCCTATAGGTCCCACTTCTACAGCAGATTTGTTGTAGCAATGCCGGCGTGGCGGAACTGGCAGACGCGCAGGACTTAAAATCCTGTTGTGGTGACACAGTACCGGTTCGATTCCGGTCGCCGGCATTACATCCGGCACTTGACAAGGGTGTTATAATGGATGTGTAAAGAGAATATGTGTGCGTAGCTCAGCTGGATAGAGCACTTGGCTACGGACCAAGGTGTCGGGGGTTCGAATCCTCTCGCGCACGTAGAGAATAAGAGATGGGAAGAATCCTATCTCTTATTTTTTTTCAGGTTCACAATCAAATTTTTATTTGTTAAAATATTATATAGCAATAGCAGTAGTTGACAGTATCGGTTGCAGAAATGGAGTGTAGCTTATGACACACAAGGAAAAAGCGCATCAGCTTTTGCAGCAGCAGTATCATTGTTCACAGGCGCTGTTTGGAGCTTTTGCGAAAGACTTTGGACTGGATTTAAAGACGGCGTTTAAGATAAGTACTTGTTTTGGGGCAGGAATGCGCCAGGGTGGGACTTGCGGCTGTATCACTGCGTCCCTGCTTGTTCTGGGAATGGCGCTTGGTTTTTATGATTCCCAGGATAAGGAGCGTGAGATCTACGGCAATAAGAAAACGCAGGAGTTTATCCGGCTTTTTACAGAGAGGATGAACGGTGAGATCTACTGTCGCGATATTTTGGGAAAGGATATCTCTAAGCCGCAGGAGATGGCGATTATCCGCAAGGAAGGATTGATTCTGAAAAAGTGTCCAAGAGCGCTTGATATCAGTATTGAGATATTGGAAGACATGCTGGCAGAATATTTTAAGGATATAATGGAGAGCAGCATTAATCCGGAGGATATTCCACAGAATGATGAGATGGGGGTTGTGATAAAGCGTGTCGGCAAGCTCCACCGTTTTTACCGGAATGTGAACCAGTTGATCGGGTCGTCCCAGAAAGGCATCGGATTTATCCAATTTGATATTCGCAAGTTTAAGATCATCAATGATTTGTACGGGGAAAAATTCGGAGACGAAGTTCTGGATTTCATTACCAGGCAGCTAAAGGAAGTCTGTTGTCCGGAGCAGTATTTTATTAATCTGCGCAGCGATGTATTTATGGTCGTCACGGAATACGAGAAGGAAAATGAACTGGTTGCATTTATTAACCGCCTGGATGAGAGAATCAGTAGCTTTAAAAATGTAAAGCTCCAGATGTCCTATGGGGTGTATACGGTTGAGGACAGGGAGATGGAGCTCAGGCAGATGGAGGATCGGGCGGCTATGACGAGAAAGGCGGCCCAAAATAATGTTTTGACGAACATCCTGTTTTATAAGGAACAGTTCAAGGAGGTTCTTTATAACAGGAAGTTCATTGAGGAGAATTTGCAGACTGCGATTACAGAGCGGCAGTTTCTGATGTATCTGCAGCCGAAGTACAGCATTGCGCAGAACAAGATCATCGGTGCGGAGGCTCTGGTCAGATGGCGTCACCCGGAACGCGGCATGATTTTGCCGAGCGAATTTGTACCGATTATCGAGGAAAATGGGTTTGTCAAAAAGGTGGATTACTACATATGGCAGGAGGCGTGCCGTTTTATCAGAAAATGTAAGGAGGTAGGCATTGCGCCGATTCCTGTTTCTGTGAATGTTTCTAGATTCCATTTGCAGGACGACGAGTGTATACAGGTGCTTGCGGATCTGATCGAAGAAAACGGATTTTCGAAGAAGCTCCTGGAACTTGAGATTACGGAGACAGCAAATGACGAACAGGTCAGTAAGAAAGCGTTTGAATTGAAGGAAGCAGGCTACACGCTGCTGATGGACGACTTCGGAAGCGGGTATTCTTCGTTGAACGTTTTGCTGGAGACGCCGTTTGACGTGATAAAGCTGGATAAAAAATTTATGGACAATATGATGGTTTCCGAAAAGGGAAAGCTGATTTTAGAGCAGATGGTTTCAATGGCGGATAAGCTTGAACTTGGCATTATTGCGGAGGGCGTGGAGACGAGAGAACAGGTGGAATTGCTGCAGGGAATCGGCTGCGATCAGGTACAGGGCTATTATTATGCGAAACCGATGCCGGAGGAGGAATTTTTCCGGATTTTGGAAGAACAAAAGGGATAGTTTGTAAAATTCTTTTAAAATATCCCCCGATTTATACACAATTTTAGCGAGAATTACTATTGAAAAAAAATTGACAAATGCGTAAGATACAGAATTGACCGAGCTCTTCAGAGCGAGGGATGCTTCTTGTCCGAAGGGCAAGAAGATGCGGTTAGAAAGCATTTAACAAACCGGAATTGATGAAAAGATGTATCGAAGGCGAAGTTTCAATGACTCTTGAAGCGGTTTGGGTCTAAGGCGATGCAGAACGTGGAACATTAGAAATGTGTGTAAAGTAAGAGGGATGGAAATGGAAGAGGGAAAGAAGCAGAGAATTGAGTTTCTCGATTATATGAAAGCAGTTTGTGTCATTATGGTAATTATTACCCATTATGAATGGACAGACAAGACGTCGCCGTTCTTTACGATGCTGATTAATATGGCGGTACCGGTATTTATGATTGTGAGCGGCTATAATTTTGCCATGTCGAATCGTAAAAAGGCAGGGGGAAGACTAGGGAAGATGTACGGATGGAGTATGATGAAGCCGAAGCTGATCCGTTTTCTTGTGCCTTTTTTTGCAATCTGTCTGATTGAAATTGCGCTGTTGGCATTGGAGGACAAGGATATTCATCCGCTGCGCATTTTCCTGCTCGGCGCTTATGGACCAGGAAGCTATTATGTGCCGGTCATGCTGCAGTTACTTGTGATTTTTCCGATCATTTATATTCTGGTACAGAAAAATGCCAAGGTCGGCATTGTGGTGGCAGGCGCGGCGAATCTTCTTTTCGAGATTGCAGTCAAAGTTTTTGAGGTGGACAAATATTATTATAGACTCAGTATCGGAAGATATCTGCTGCTGATCGCATTCGGCTGTTATATTTATCTGCATCCCAAGAAGCGGGTAAAGCGTTATCAGCTCTGGATGATGTTTTTGACCGGATTTGCCTATATTGTAGCGGTGTTTGGGTTCAATCAGGAACTTGGGTTGTTCGAGTATTGGAAGACGACGGCGATGCCGGTGGCGTTCTATATTTTCCCGATTGTGATCCTGTTGTTCCGCAGATTCTATCACAGCACGATTCCGGGAGCGGCGGGAAGGCTTTTAACATGGATCGGGAAGGCGTCCTACCATATTTTCTTAGTGCAGATGGTGTATTACCATTTTGATCTGGGCGGAAGAATTATGCAGGCGGCATGGTATATAGCCGTACCGTTCAATATTCTGGTTACGGTTCCGATCGGACTTGCATTTTACGAGGCAGATAATCGTTTTATCAGAAAGATGCGGGACGTGAAGCATTATGTCAAGGCGCTGGTGTCGCCTGCGGCATAAGATAAAGGAAAGACAGCGCATGGATATGCCGGATGGCATAGTCATGCGCTGTTTGTTTTACTCTATAGGAAATTCCGCACCGCTCGGGCGCGGAGAACCCGGCAGGGCCGGATTCTATTTTTATAGAAACAGCAGAAGCCCAAAGCGGGTCATCCCCATGCGAAAATGATTGATAAAAAGAAGAAAACAGTATAAAATGGTTCTATAAATAGTAAGCATCGTATCATGGAGGGATTGTGAGAAGATTCCGGGAAAGTGAACGAGAGCAGGAGCCAAATCCTCTGCCCCAGCCGAAGCAGTCGTATTTTGCTCCGCAAAACAAGGAGAATATCATGAGTAAGCAAAAGACATCTGATATGGTATTGACCGCTTTGTTTACGGCAATAATCATTATCATGGCATTCGTGCCGTATCTGGGCTATATTAATCTGGTCATCATTAAGGCGACACTGATTCATGTGCCGGTCATTATCGGTTCCGTTATATTAGGACCGAAAAAGGGCGGCTTTCTTGGATTTGTATTCGGGTGCACGAGCCTGATCAATAATACGTTCAATCCGAGCCTGTTGTCCTTCGCATTTTCGCCGTTCTATTCGGTGGGGGACATCGGGGGCAATTTCTGGAGTATTGTGATCTGTTTTGTGCCGAGAATTCTTGTCGGTGTGGTACCTTATTTTGTATATAAAGGAGTGCGCAGGCTATGTAAGGGAAAAAGCGGCAGCGACTGGCTGGCACTTCCGCTGGCGGGAATCGCGGGAGCATTTACGAATACACTGCTGGTTATGAATTTGATCTATTTTTGCTTTAACGAGCAGTTCGCGGCGGCGAAGCAGATCACACTGGACGCCGTGTACGGAGCAATTCTGGCAATCATCGCGGCGAACGGGATTCCGGAGGCAATTGTCGCGGCAGTACTTACGACGGCGGTCTGCAAGGCGCTCCGTCATTACATCCGATAAGAAAATGAGACTTGATGAGATGGAGGGCAGAAAGGGATGCTGAAAGGAAAGACAGTGCTGCTTGGCGTGACGGGCGGTATTGCAGCTTACAAGATGGCGAATGTTGCGCGGATGTTAAAGAAACTTCACTGCAACGTGCATGTTCTGATGACGCAGAACGCGACCAATTTCATTACGCCGACCACATTTGAGACATTGACGGCGAATAAGTGCCTGATCGATACATTCGACCGCAACTTTGAATTCTCCGTAGAGCATGTGGCGCTTGCGAAGCAGGCAGATCTGGTGCTGATTGCTCCTGCAACGGCGAATGTAATCGGAAAGATCGCAAATGGGATTGCGGACGACATGCTTACCACGACGGTGATGGCGTGCACCTGTAAGTGTCAGGTCGCGCCTGCAATGAACCATAATATGTATCACAATCCTATTGTGCAGGAGAATATTGCCAGACTGAAGAAATATGGTTATGAGATCATTGATCCGGTGTGTGGAATGCTTGCAAACGGGGACACCGGAGACGGCAAGCTTCCTTCCGAGGAGGTGCTGGTTGAGTATGTGTTAAAGGAACTTGCCTGTCCGAAGGACTTAAAGGGAGTGCGAGTGCTTGTGACGGCAGGTCCTACGCAGGAAGCAATCGATCCGGTACGCTATATCACGAATCATTCTACCGGAAAGATGGGGTATGCGATTGCGAAGCGGGCGATGTACCGAGGAGCGAAGGTAACGTTGGTGAGCGGTCCGACTGCGCTCGTGCCGCCGATGTTCGTGGACGTAGTTCCCGTTGTGACGGCGGAGGAGATGTACCAGGCAGTCATGGGACGGGCGGACAGGCAGGATATGATCATAAAGGCGGCGGCGGTTGCCGATTACAGACCGGCGGAGGTTGCGGACGAGAAGATCAAGAAGACGGACGGCGAGGCATCTATCTGTCTGGAACGCACAAGAGATATTCTGGCGGCGCTCGGGGAGCAGAAGGGAAATGCGGTACTCTGCGGATTTTCCATGGAGACGGAGCACATGCTGGAGCACTCGAGAGAGAAGCTTGTTAAGAAGAATCTTGATATGATCGCTGCCAATAATCTTAGAGAACAAGGGGCGGGGTTTGGCACGGACACGAATGTGATTACCCTGATTACCAGGGCAGGGGAGAAGCAGCTTGCGTTGATGAGTAAGGAAGAAGCAGCGGATGTGCTGCTTTCGGAGTTATTATTAATCAGAGAAGGGCGCATGATCTGACAGGAGATACGGATTGTGCGAAGGTATGAGGTGAACGATGGAGAGTATGACGACAGTAAAGGTACAGAAGAATCAGGTATTTGCAAGGCAAAAGGAGAAAGTCAGAAAATGGTATATCGTGCAGGATGGCACGGTTATTCAGCAAAACTCATATGCCAAGGTTGTATTGGGGAAAGGGGCTGTGATCGGCATCTCGGAGACTGACCGCTATCTCTGTGATTACGTAGCAGCGGCGGATTCCGTTCTCGCAGTGTTTCCGTATGATTCGCCGGATGATCTTAGCGCGGCGATTCATGGACAGGCGAGCATGCGAAGCACCCTGCTTGGCGCTGCACTGAATCAGCGTCAGAAGCTGCTGAATACATATGCGGGTTTTCAGAAGCTGGTCAGACAGTTTCATTCATTTGTCGAGAACCAGTACAGCGATTATACGAATTTTTGTGTACAGTACCATTTAGAGGAGAAGAGTTTTACCAGAATGGAGAATTTCAAACCGCTTGAAATGGTACATAAGGCAGAGAATTGGGAAATCAATAACAGCAACAGTCTGATGAAGGGATATTTGGATGAGTATATGCGGTTGATGCAGAAGGACGACGGGCTTTGTATCGGCGCGATCATGGAGACGAGTTACCAGACAAGACGTGTTGTTCAGGGCATCATCGAGATGGTCGAGTATCTTCGCTACAATCAGGATATTCTGCTTTCCAGTTCGTATAATGATATTTTTGACTTATATCTGGATCTTGCTAAGCGGGCGAAGGAGAAGAATTATGACATCAAGCCGTTGAAGGATTGTATGGAGCGCACGGCAGAGGTCATAAAGAAGCTTGGAATCTATGACGAAAAGCTGGTAGGGGAGCGTCTCGAGGAGTATCACGCATTTGATTTTTCTGCGCAGGGAGACTATGTGACGCCGGAACCGTCCGAGGAAAGCTGGAACGAGGGCCAGGAGGGAGAGCAGGCGGAAGATTGTCTGGTCCATATCTTAAATTACGCCGATATGGGGGAGCAGGTGACGGAGGAAATGCGCGATCTGGTTCAGAAGTACCGCGATCTGCCGGACATGTTCTCCACGGATGCGGAGACATTTGCTCTCCGCAAGAGAATTACACAGATTTTCTACGATACCTATTTGAAAGCATTTATGCACACGGTAAAGGGTGAGAAGGAACTTACGCCGATTGTGGAGATGTTTCTTAATTTTGGATTTATGGACGTGCAGATGGCGGGAGAGGAGAATGCGAATATTCTGTTCGATCTGACGGAGCATTTATCGGTGTGCAGGTCAGAGCATATTTACACGATTTATGAGTGGTTAAAGAGCGTTTATGAGGGCAGGAACGAGCCGTCGAAGAATGAGTTCGATATGGATTATCCGGCTTATCTGGCAGAGATGCGCAAGAATGGAAAGATTACGCCGGATCAGCAGAAGCGCTACACGAATAACCGGGAATTCAAGGTGAAGTTCGAGATTCAGAACATGTTCATGTCGGGAAACCGTGCGACCTACGGCAAACTGTCGACTTTCTGTCCGATTCTGGGAGAGTATGATCTGATCAACGCTATGGACAAGATGCTCGTTACGGCACAGAAGCTTGATACCGCGTTGGATAAGATACGCAAAGTTGATTATTCTGCATTTTACCGCGAGGTGGTGTTCTCCGATCCGGATAAGGGAATCAACCGCGAAGTGATTATGAAGGAAGTACTGCCGGATATTATTCTTATGCCGAATGCCGGAACCAGGGCGATGATGTGGCAGGAGACGGCAGGCGTTAAAAGAGATACCCCGGCGCGTTTCATGTTCCCGATTTTTACTTCGGTTGATATTGATGACATGATGGTGGAGACGGTCGGAAAATACCGTTGGGAAATCTGCCGCAAGATTCAAGGCGTTCACTGGAATGATATCCGTGAGAAATCGCTTACTGCGCAGTACTGCGATTACCTTCAGTTCTACCGCAAGAACCATGATCTGTCTGCCGAAGCCAAGGAGAAGATCAGGACTGCGCTTCTGCGCGGAAGAAATAATTACAGGGAGGTATTCGTGAAGGATTACCAGAACTGGATGAAGTATGAGTCTAAGGGAAGTTATCGTCTCAATAAGATTGCGCGTGAGATTCTCATAACCTACTGTCCGTTTGCAAAGCAGATCAGAGAGGAACTGAAAGGCAATCCGATGTATCAGAATGCAATTCAGCGGTCCAACGTTGTAAATGCCAAGACCGTCCAGCGGATTCAGGGCGTCTACGACAAGTACCAGAAAGCGGGCGGCAAGCTTACGCAGGAATTGATCGAAAATCTGGAATATTACGATTTATAAAAAGAAAAAAATTCCAAATAGAAAAAGCCGGGTGTATACACCTGGCTTTTTCTGAGGGGAGTATAAATAATTAATAAGGGGTATAAAATGATATGTATATACATATCACAGACATAGTATAAAACATTTGATATAAAAATGCAATGAAAAGTGAGATGCCTGACAAGAAATTTTTTGTGTATAATTTTTGACGAATTTCAAATACTAATCCTGCAGTAAGCAAATAAAGCAAAGCGGCAGGAGTTTTCATACTGCCGGAATGGAGGAAAAGATGGCAAAGAACGCGGATACACAGAACAACTCTTCTAATTGCAGAAACGGCTATGAGAATAGCAATGGACAGAACAGAAGCCAGAGCGCAGGCGGACAGGACGTAAGCAGCCAGAACGGTTACGGACAGGATGTAAACAGCCAGAACAGCTCTAAGAACAAGACTTCCAACAAGTCCAGCAATAAGGCATCCAACGCATCCGGCTCTGATCGGTTCTAGTAACCCCCAGGCACACCAGGGGGCAAACTGCATAAGATGTAGAAAGACAAAAACAGATTACAAAGCATGTCTTTGTAATCTGTTTTTTTGCCAGGCGAAGGAGGGATGGACATGACTTTTTATACAATACATCCGCGAGAAATCGAGGATCTTTTATATAGAAGAAGAGCGATGCTGATCGATGTGAGGGATCGCGAGTCTTACAGAGAATATCACTATGGGAATGCCAGAAATCTTCCCTATGACCAGATTGACAACTGGATGTACCGCCTGCCGAAGAGCAGACCGCTCGTCTTGTACTGCGATTACGGAAGCACAAGCCTTTTGGCAGCGCGCAAGCTGGGCAATGAGGGTTACGAGGTCTATACAGTCGTCGGTGGGCTTGATGCAATGAGAACAAAGGATTGACAGAAAAAAACAGAATGGATAATATAATACTAGGAAATTAGACTTAAGCACAGAGGAGAATACATGAAGACATATGAACTGGTCGTTCCCTGCCACTTTGGGCTGGAAGCGGTATTAAAAAGAGAGATATACGATCTGGGATATGAAATCAACCAGGTGGAGGACGGCAGAGTTTCGTTTACAGGGGACGCCGAGGCGGTCTGCCGTGCGAATATTTTCCTTCGCACGGCGGAACGCGTCTTAATACAGGTGGGAAGGTTCAAAGCAACGACATTTGAAGAGCTTTTTCAGGGAATTAAGGCGCTTCCGTGGGAGGAGTATATTCCGGTGAACGGTAAATTCTGGGTGAAGAAAGCGTCGTCGATAAAGAGCAGGCTGTTCAGCCCGTCCGACATTCAGTCGATTGCAAAGAAGGCAATGGTGGAGCGGATGAAGCAGCACTATGACGTGGAGTGGTTCGCAGAGGACGGCGCGCCTTATCCGGTGCGTATTTTCCTGCTTAAGGACGAAGTGACGGTGACGCTTGATACCTCCGGTGATTCCTTACATAAACGGGGATACCGCACGCTTACGAGCAAGGCGCCGCTGACGGAGACGCTTGCAGCGGCGCTGCTTTTGCTTACGCCGTGGAAGCCGGACCGGATTCTTGTCGATCCGTTTTGCGGAAGCGGGACGTTTCCAATCGAGGCGGCGATGATCGCGGCGGGGATCGCGCCGGGTATGAACCGTGAATTTACGGCGGAGCAGTGGACGAACCTTATTGACAGGAAGCTTTGGTATGAGTGCGTGAAGGAAGCGGAGGAACTGATTGACACTGACGTGAAGGTGGACATTCAGGGCTACGACATTGACGGAGATGTTGTGCGGGCAGCACGTGAGAACGCGAAGCGCGCCGGGGTGGAGCATTTGATTCACTTTCAACAGAGAGAAGTTGCCAGGCTTAGCCATCCGAAGAAATACGGGTTTATCATTACGAATCCGCCTTATGGAGAGCGTTTGGAGGACAAAGCGGCTTTACCGAAGCTCTATGGGGAGATCGGCGAGGCGTACCGCGGGCTTGACGCATGGTCAATGTATCTGATTACGAGTTATGAGGATGCAGAGCGCTATATCGGAAGGAAAGCGGACAAGAACCGCAAGATTTACAACGGAATGTTAAAGACTTATTTTTATCAGTTCATGGGCCCGAAACCGCCGAAGAGGAATATGCGGGAATAAGCTCTGGAGAGACGAATGAAATATACGAAAAGGTATCTGGTTTTCGGCGTGCTTGTGATAGCGGCGCTGGTTTTCAAATTTAATATTTATACGGCGGGAACGGGAGAGATCCGAAGCTTTCGCGGCGCGAATCTGGCTGCTTCTACGTGGAATCCGCTCATTGCATCCAGTGTGAATGACAATCTGATGTCATTGGTGATCGATAATAAGGAGTATACCAACGAGGATTACTCCTTTTATATGGATGAGAATCTAAATATCATGGTGCCGGTCACGATCCTGCGGGACGCGTTAAGCTGCAGCGCGCATGTGTACGACAGCGAAAGGCTTTTGGTGGAAAAGCATTCCAGTCAGATTGAATTTCCGTTGGGGGGGTCTACGGTGCGTGTGAACGGCAAGATGGAGGAGATCGTTTCACCGCTGATTTTCAAGGATGACACATTCTATGTCAGTCTGAATGACCTTGCGAATTATCTGGATTACTCGTATTCATGGGATATTCAGGAGAATCTTGCATCCGCGGTGGATACTTCGCAGAGCGCGACGATCATTCCGACCAGCTATGATCTGCGGGAAAGGGGACGTACGGCAGAAGTGCGCAATCAGGGTTCCTATGGGACATGTTGGGCATTTGCGGCGCTTGGGGCGCTGGAATCTTCGCTGCTCCCGGAGGAGCAGGCGCAGTACTCGGCGGATCATATGACGCTGAGTAACGGGTTCGATCTCACACAGGACGACGGCGGCGAGTATACCATGGGAATGGCGTATCTTGCGGCATGGAAGGGCCCGGTCTATGAGGAAGATGATCCCTACGGCGACAATGAGACGAACCCGGAGCTTACTGCGGTGAAGCATGTGCAGGAGATGCAGATTATCGACGGCAAGGATTACGAGAAGATCAAGGAAGCGGTGTTCCAGTATGGGGGTGTGCAGACTTCAATCTACAACGGGCTTAGAAGTTCGCAGTCCAAATCGCCGTACTATAATAGCAAGACAAATTCCTACTGCTATATCGGAACGGAGAAACCGAATCACGACGTGGTCATTATCGGCTGGGATGACAGCTATCCGAAGGAGAATTTCAGCGTTGATCTGGAGGGAGACGGAGCGTTTATCTGCCAGAATAGCTGGGGCGAGAATTTCGGTGACGACGGTGTGTTCTATATTTCTTACTATGATACGAATATCGGTACGCACAATGTCGTGTATACAAGAGTCGATGAGACTGACAATTATGACAATATTTACCAGAGCGATCTGTGTGGCTGGGTAGGGCAGCTTGGCTACAACAAGGAGAGCATTTACGGGGCAAATGTCTACACGGCGGCGCAGGAGGAGGAGCTTGTGGCGGCAAGCTTCTATGCGACAGGCAAGGATTCGCAGTATGAGCTTTATGTGGTGAGGGATTTCAAAGATAAGGATTCTCTTGGGGAGCGCATTCCGGTCGCATCTGGAAAGCTTTCGAATGCAGGGTACTACACGGTGGATTTCAATCAGGGAATCTTATTGGAAGCGGGCGAACGGTATGCGATCGTGCTGCACATTATTACGCCGGGGTCGGTGCACCCGATGGCGATTGAGTATGCGGCGGACGAGGTGACGGAGAATGTCATCTTAGAGGACGGCGAGAGCTACATCAGTGCAAATGGCAGCAGGTGGGAGAGCGTAGATACCGTGGAGGAGTGCAACCTCTGCATCAAGGCGTTCAGTAACAGGCGATAAAAGGAAATAAGTGTGATGGAAGTGAGTACGACAGAAATAAGTACGATAGAAATACGTAAGGAAAAGAGTACGATAGAAGAAAAAACGCTGCGGTCAGCAGCGCTGTTTCTGGTGCTGCTCTCAGCCGTGGTGTGCATCATGCTTCCGTATCTTCCGACGCTCCATACAAGAGAGGTAGAAGCGAGGGAGGAGAGGCTTGCCGAGGAGGAATATGCGGAGAGCCAGATTGCGATGCAGGATCTTGCAATCAAGGAGACCGGCGCTGCGGCAATGGAGGGCCAGCTTCGCATCCGTCTGCCGGAAGGCGTGGACGGCAGCAGTATAGAGGTAAATAACGATTATGTGACGCAGACGGTACGGGTCGAGATTCCCGAGACGGACATGGCGTATTTTGACAGCTATCCGGTCACAGGGGACAGCAATTATATTGACGCTCTCTCGTATACGAGGCAGGGAGAGGAAGGCGTGGTCGAGGTCGTGACGAACCAGGTGTATGAGATTCGCACCGAATATGACTCCGAGTATTATTATTTTAATTTTTTGACACCGCAGGAAGTCTATGATAAAGTAGTCGTAATCGATGCGGGACACGGCGGAAGAGCGCCGGGTGCGACAAAGCAGGGCATCAATGAGAAGGATATTGATCTTGCGATCGTACTGCAGCTTCAGAAAATTTTTGAGGAGAGCGATGAAAATATCGGCGTGTACTATACGAGGACGGATGACAGCAATCCTACCTTTGACCAGCGTGTTCGGCTTGCAAATAAGTCGAATGCCGATCTCTTCATCAGCGTACATAACAATTCCACGAAGAGTGGGCGCATGTCCGGCACAAAGGGAACGCAGGTCATGTATGACGAGACTTCGGAGGCGGGGAAACAGTTCGCGCAGATTTGTTTGGAGGAGGTCACATCCGAGATCGGGAGTGTCAATAAGGGGCTTGTGAAGGGGGATGAAATTTATATTATCCGAACCAGCGAGGTTCCCGTGGCGCTAATCGAAGTCGGTTTTATGACGAATCGGGAGGAGCTTGCGCTTTTGAATTCGGAGGAATATCAGAGGCAGACTGCGCAGGGAATCTATAATGCGGTTATTAGAGCGTTCGAGGAAGGTTATTAGAATACAGAAAATGAAGATGCCGCAGGGCGGCTTGGAGGATTTTGATATGAGGATGATATTTGCAACCGGAAATTCCGACAAAATGAGAGAAATCAGAGAGATTATGGCGGACATGGATGTAGAGATCCTGTCGATGAAGGAGGCAGGGATTTCTGTAGAGATAGATGAGGATGGCACTACGTTTGAAGAAAATGCGCTTATCAAGGCGAAGGCGGTTGCTGCGTGCACGGACGCGATCGTGCTGGCAGACGATTCCGGCCTTGAGGTGGATTATCTGAATAAGGAGCCGGGGGTGTATTCTGCGCGTTATATGGGCGAGGATACGTCCTATGAAATCAAGAATCAGGCAATTTTAGACCGTCTTGCCGGAGTGCCGAAGGAACAGCGCACGGCACGCTTTGTGTGTGCGATTGCAGCAGTGCTGCCGGATAAGAACACGCTTGTGACGAGGAAGACGATCGAGGGATACATCGGCGATCGCCCGGCGGGAGCGAATGGATTCGGTTATGATCCGATCTTCTACGTTGACGAATATCACTGTTCCACGGCAGAATTGAGCGAGGAGCAGAAGAATGCGATCAGCCACCGTGGAAAAGCGCTTTGCGCTATGAAGGAGCTGCTGCATCAGCGTGGATTTTGAGGAACGTGGATTAGCAAATGCCTTGGGATGCAAAGGGTAACGTATGAAGATACTGATTGTGAGCGATACGCACAGAAAACTTGAAAATCTTAACGTGGTCATGGAGCGCACGCAGCCGGTCGATTTGATGATTCATCTGGGGGATGCAGAGGGAGATGAGGATGCGATCCGGGAACTGGCGGGGTGTCCTGTGGAAATTGTTGCGGGAAACAACGATTTCTTTTCCGGTCTTCCGAGGGAGAAGGAGCTTGAGATCGGCAGATACCGCGTACTGATTACGCACGGGCACTATTACTATGTGAATGCAGGGATTGCCGATATCGAGAAGGAAGCTGCGGCGCGCAACTTCGACATCGTGATGTTCGGGCATACGCACCGTCCGTTGATCGATTATTCGAAGGGGATTGTTGCGCTGAATCCGGGAAGTCTCTCTTATCCGAGACAGGAGGGGAAGCGTCCATCCTATATGATTATGGAGATTGACAAGAAAGGGGAGGCGCATTTTGAGATCGTTTACCTGTAAAATAAAAAAAGGTGTTGACATTTTTTCTCATGTCCTATATAATAACTCTTGCGTCACGAATGGGACCGCTCAAAAGCTGGGGAAAGTGCGCAAGCGATAAAATCCTACGGGGTGTGGCTCAGCTTGGCTAGAGCGCCTGGTTTGGGACCAGGAGGTCGCAGGTTCGAATCCTGTCACCCCGATTTCGTGCGGGTGTAGTTCAATGGTAGAACACCAGCCTTCCAAGCTGGATACGTGGGTTCGATTCCCATCACCCGCTTAGGATCTGCAAGGTAAATATATCTGCAGATTCTGGCAATGTGTGTTCGTAGCTCAGTTGGATAGAGCAACGGCCTTCTAAGCCGTGGGTCGGGGGTTCGAATCCCTTCGAGCACATTCGCATTTTTCGCAGTATTCCATGTGCGGTTAATGTGGGCAGATGCGTATGCGCAAATTATATGGTGGGTATAGCGCAGTTGGTTAGCGCGCCAGATTGTGGCTCTGGAGGCCCAGGGTTCGAATCCCTGTATCCACCTTTGTTGCGATAGGTGCAACGAATCTTTTTTTTGTTGGGCTATCGCCAAGCGGTAAGGCACTGGATTTTGATTCCAGCATTCGCAGGTTCGAATCCTGCTAGCCCAGCTTTTTGTTATTTAAAAATATAATATGGGATATTAGCTCAGGTGGTAGAGCACTTGACTTTTAATCAAGTTGTCCGGGGTTCGAATCCCCGATGTCTCATTCAATCAAGAAGGTCATATCACGGAGTGATGTGGCTTTTTGTGTGTTTAAACGGCTCTGCCCTTTGGCTGCTATTTACATATTATTTTACCAATCCCTTGTTTTTGGCATAATCGCAAACGAAAAACGCAAATGCAACTATTAACATAATGAAAATTGATAAAATGTCCCACACATCTATGATTGGTTCGGAGATGAATTTTGACAATGCTATGTTTACAAGTATCATGAACGGAATCAATGATAGAAAAATTATCCCTAGGGCAAATAATTTACGCATTTTTAAGCGATTGACAATTCCGAATAGAATCCATAGGTATACGATCGAAATAAGTGACATAATTGCACCTATTGAAAAAACAGCTTTTACATTTATCAAGTCGCTCAATATGTATAAATACGGTATAGTAAAAATACTTATTGCGATTAAGCCGCCAAGAAATCCTTTCTTACCCAATATCATTACCGGAAATGACACAATCCAGGCAAATATAATTGAGCTCATTGGAATCATAGACCATGTTAATTTGCCTGATGTTGCGATATCACAAATGGCACACACGATGAATCCTATGAATAGCATTGTTGAAAAAACGATAGAGATAACAACATTTTTTCTGATGTTGTTTTCATCTTTTTTCTTTAGGGCAATTAAGTTTTCGTCAGCTTTTTTTCCGAATTCTCCATAGTGATTTTCTCCCCGCTTAATAATTCGTTCACAGTAATGCCTAATATTTCACATAATTCCAGCATTATGGATGAATCAGGCATGCTTTTTCCGTTTTCCCATTTGGAAACGGCCCTGTCAGTAATGTTTAACTTTTCCGCTAACTGTGCCTGAGTTAAATTTTTCCCCTTCCGGCACTTGGCGATAAATTTTCCAATTTCTTCCTGGTTCATTGTCGTGTCTCCTTTCATCTCAGACAATATACTTTTTTGTTGGCGATATACACGAACGATCGGTTGAATTAGGGAACTCAACCTATGGTTGGAACATTTATGAGCCAAATTATATCATGACATTTGGCGGCTTGCATTATAATTTCAAAATTCAGACAGTGTGCAAAAGAGATGCTTTCTGAATATCTGACTTGTAACCACTTATATTTTTACGAGTAATATATGTATCTTAAGATACGATCCTGTGATATAATTGCGTTAATGAATTTGAGGGATACGAGGGGATTGGATATGAAAAATGTAAAAATTACCGTTCTGCGCAAGCAATTGTACGAGGATATCGCGGAAGAATATCTTACGGACGGGAAGGATATAGAATGCGATTATTATGAAGAAGGGGATACTTTCCTCTATACCGGCGGCGCCGAAATGCCGACAGGTTTCTGCCCGTGGGCTTGGATCAGTGTTTATCCTAAGGTGGCGGCATTGGTGGCGGGTGCGACTTATACCCCATGGCAGAAGCGGGACGGAGTTACGTTTGCCTGCTGTCCGGACGGCGTAAGACCCGTCACTTTTTTGTTGGAGGCGGTAGACGAATGATTACAGATAAGCTTCTTCTTTTCGATTTGGACGGGACGTTGCTAAAAAGCGATAAGACGATATCGCCGTACACGATCTCTGTCTTGAATGATTGCAGAGAGAAGGGACTGCTCATAGGCATATCTACGTCCAGAAGCGAGCAGAATTCCATGAGTTTCTTGTCGGAGCTTCGCCCGGATATACTGATTTCCAGCGGAGGCGCGTTGGTAAAATACAACGGAGACTATATTTATAAAGCGGAATTTTCGGCAGAAGAAACCAGGGATATGATTCGGACAATCAGGGAAGCGTGCGGGACGGATTGTGAAATAACGGTCGACACACTGGAAAATCATTATTGGAATTATAGAATTGATCCGAAACAGCAGGATCAGAGCTGGGGAGACAGTATTTACACAGATTTTACAGATTTTCATCAGGCCTCCCTGAAAATATGTGCAGAGATATTTGACGGGGATAAAGCCGGGAAGCTTAAGAATGTTCTGACAGGTTGTGACTGTGTGAGGTTTTCGGACGGCTGTTGGTATAAGTTTACGAAAAAAGGGGTCACAAAAGAGCGGGCAATTACAGAAATCTGTCACGCATGTGGATTTACACCTGAGAATATTATTGCGTTTGGCGATGACATTGTTGATATAGGGATGCTCAAACTATGCGGCGTTGGAGTCGCGATGGGAAACGCAGTGTGGGACGTAAAACGAATTGCAGATGTAGTGATTGGGACGAATGATGATGACGGAATTGCAGATTATCTTACAGAAAGGATTGAACTTATGAATAAAAATTTTTCAAAGGAAGCACAGGAGATCATGGATGCCAGGTTTTCATGCGACGCGCTGATCGCGCTTGCAACAACGGGAGATAATACGCCCTATGTCCGCGCGGTCAACAGTTATTATGAGGATGGCGCGTTTTATGTGATTACTTATGCGCTCTCCAATAAAATGAAACAGATTGAGAAGAACCCGGTCGTTGCAATCTGCGGTGAGTGGTTTACCGCACATGGCGTCGGGGAAAATCTGGGCTACATACGCGACGAGAAGAATAAGGAGATTGCAGATAAATTGCGGGCGGTTTTTGCGGAGTGGTATGATAACGGTCATGTAAATGAAGAGGATCCGAATACGTGTATTCTGTGCATTCGGCTGACAGACGGCGTGCTGTTTTCGAATGGAACGCGGTATGATATTGAGTTTGGGGAGTAGAAAATGACAGTGATGCGGCAATAAAACGATAACAAATTTGATATTGAACTTTTTTACGGCATATGGTATCCTATAGCCAGGAGGGGGCAGATATTTTGTATGATGTCATATTTTACGAGGACAAAAACGGGAGAAAAGAGATAGAAGAACATCTTTTGAAGTTGAGGGAAAAAGCGGATGCTGAGATTTGGGAATTAAGACCTTTGAACAATCGTATTCTCTACGCATATTATGAGGATAATAAATTTATACTTCTGCACCATTTTATAAAGACAACAAGGAAAACACCGAAAAGAGAGCTAGAACAGGCAATTAGAAATTTAAAGGATTACCGGGAAAGGAATGTTGAGTGATATGGCTGCAACATGGAAGGATGTACGAAGCGAATTAAATATAAGTCCAGAAGATGAGGCAATTATAGCATTAGAAAAGGACTTAATAAGGACAATGGTCAAAATTCGTGAGGAGCAGGGGCTATCTCAAGCACAATTAGCAGAAATGTGTAATGTGAAACAGCCTGTTATAGCCCGAATGGAAAAAGCGGTTCATTCTCCGCAAATTGACAGCCTCCTTAAGATTCTGACCCCATTAGGATACACGTTAAAGATTGAGCCATTGAAAAGGACACAGTAAGTCCCTACGCCCGATGTTTCATCCGGTACTCCTTCGGCGTCATATGATGCTTTGCCGCGAACAGGCGGTAGAAGTGAGAGCGGTTCGTAAAGCCAAGCATCGCTACGATTTCGGAGATGGAAGCGTCTGTCTTCAGAAGGTAGTATTCCGCTTTGTGAAGGCAGAATGTCATTCCGTATTCGAACAAAGTCATTCCAGTATATTTCTTGGAAATGCGGTTCAGATAATCGCCGCTGTAATTCAAAAGTGCAGAAAGTTCATGTCTTGATAGCTGTCCGTTGGAATCCTCCAGAAGATGCGTCAGCTTCGTAAACAGCAGAAAGTCGTTGCTGTAATCAATATCGACCGTGGAAATGTGGAACAGCTCCTCGGAGGAGAGCAGGTCAAATAGCTGGCAGATCCATCCGTTGATGAGGAAGGTCGCGCCAATTGTTGGGGAGAGAATCGTCTGTACGATTTTTTCTTCGAGAGCATAGACGGTCTTGTAGGAATCCAGATTCTGAAATACCGGAAAAAAATCAAGATATTCTTTTTTCACAGGGTTCTCCTGTGTGGCATTCTCATATAAAAAATGAAACACGGTGTGCAGCGAAGCCTTATCCTCAATCGTAAAATGAAAAACATTTGGCGATTGAATAAGAGAGCGCACATATTCCTTTGACAAATTTAAGAAGAAAATGCGGAAATCATTAGAGAGCAGTTCTACATGGCGGAGATTACAGTTTACGATACAACCGGTTCCGGCGGGATAGACACGTTCTGTATTCTCGATTTTGACAATCGCTTCTCCTTGCAGCACAAACATGAATTCAAAAAAGTCGTGCTGATGCAGCGGACGGTGCCGCATAGCAGATAGCAGTACTTCATCGTCGAGTAAAGCGTGAGACACTGTATCCGGAGAGAAAGTCACAATTTTAAAATAATTCCTGGGAAGATCGGAACGGTATGTTTCTATTACGGCGGAAAAAGGTGCAGACATATGGTAATACTGGTTAAAGGTACTGTCTGCATTGTGTATTTCAAAAAAATTGGATTTCAGTGCCTCAATGGAGTCATTCTGTTTTGTGCCCATCAAAAATACTCCTTTCAAATAATCGCGAATATGTTACAAAATGTACCCTGTTATGTCTTATTATAGCATTGAATATCAGGAAAGGGAAATGCTATTATAATCATGTAATTACACGGAATCAAGGCAGGAGACGGATATGAAACATTCACTGCGCCGTACTTCCGGTTTCATTCGAATGGGGAAAATGAATGTATCAGACATGAGAATATTTGGAGGGACGAATGAACGATAAAAAGTATTTAAAATGGTATCAAAAGATTGCATATGGATCGGGGGATCTGGCATCGAATTGTAGTTACGGACTGGTTTCAAGCTTTTTGCTGCTATATCTGTCAGATACGATGGGAATGAATACGGGAATCATCGGAACACTGATGCTTCTGTCCAAGGTCTTAGACGGTGTGACCGACGTATTTTTCGGGAACATGATTGACAAGACGAAGAGCAGGCTTGGCAAAGCAAGACCGTGGATGCTCTATGCACAGATTGGCGTATCCTTATGCCTGCTGCTTCTGTTTTCTATGCCAAGGATGGGTGAGACAGCGCAGTACGCGTATTTCTTCGTATTCTATACCTGCCTGAACGCGATTTTCTACACTGCGAACGGTGTGGCATATGCTACGCTTTCGGCGCTGATTACGAAGAATTCACAGGAGCGTGTGCAGCTTGGCTCGATCCGCTTTATGTTTGCGGTTGTGACCAATATCGTAATGGGTTTTTCAGTGACAGGTGCGGTAGAGTCGTTTGGCGGCGGTGCGAAGGGCTGGCGGATGGTGGCGCTTATCTGTGCAATCATCGGACTTGTTGTCAATACGATTAGCTGTCTTGCCGTAAAGGAAGTGCCGGATGAGGATATGCCGGAGGCGGAAGCAGCTTCGGCGGAGACAGGGCAGGTGCAGGAGAATAAATTAAGCTTCTGGCAGACCATTAAGCTTTTACTCTCCAACAAATATTATGTGATGATCGTTGTGCTCTATATCGTGTACTACATCATGAGCAATCTTACGACCGGAAGCGGCATTTATTTCACCACCTATGTACTTGGGGACGGCTCGCTGCTTGGAATGTTTTCTATGATGAAGATGTTCCCCGTCATTATAGCATTGATTTTCACGCCGCTTCTTGTAAAGAAGACAGGAAGTATGCAGAAGGTTAATTTCTGGGGTTATGTGGTCAACTGTATTCTGAGTATCTTCTTCTTCTATTTTGCGATGCAGCGAAATGTAACGCTTATGTTGGTGTTCATGTTTGTAAAGGGTATTTTTGCGGGAACATTAACGGGAACGTTGAATGCACTTATCGCTGAAATCAGCGGTTACACCTACCGGACGAAAAAGGTACATATGGACGGCACCATGTTTAGCTGTTCTTCACTCGGCGTGAAGGTCGGCGGCGGAATCGGTACGGCGGCAGTCGGCTGGCTGCTTGATCTTGGAGGCTATGTCGGCACGGCGGCTACGCAGACGGAAGGCGCGATCAATACAATATTTCACATGTATGTTACGCTGCCGATTATATTTGGCATTATTATCACAATTATCCTTGGAATGCTTAATGTGGAAAAAGCGAACAAGGAGTGGGATAAACAGCACAATATAGGAGCATAGGTGATCTTATGATAGGAACGACATTAAATCGCGATTGGAAATTTGTAAAGGGATGCATCCCGTCGCTTCGGGTGCTTGCAATGTATGGAAGGGAAGCCGAGACAATCCGGCTTCCACATGATGCAATGATTCATGAAGCACCCTGTGAAAACACGAAAAACGGCGGGGCGACCGGATTCTATCCGGGAGGGGTCTATACGTATTTTAAGACGATTTTTGCACCTGAGGAATGGCAGGAAAAAACGGTCACACTCGAATTTGAAGGCGTCTATGAGAAGGCGATGGTATATGTAAACGGTGTGCTTGCCGCGACGAACCGCTGCGGCTATTCGGATTTCTACGTTTCACTGGACCGCTATCTGAAATATGGGGAGGAAAATGAGATTAAGGTAATCGCAGACAATTCCTCAGAGCAAAACAGCAGATGGTATTCGGGGAGCGGAATCTATCGGGGAGTCAATCTGTTTGTCGGAAATCTGATACAGATTCCGGTAAATGGAGTGAGGGCAACGACAATTGATACGGATGCGGAAGTCGCTGTCGTGGAAATCGTGACTAAAGTGCGGAATCTGACGAGAAAAAAGGAGACGCTTGAGGTTCTGGTGGAACTGACGGACGTGGAAGGAAAAAGCTTTTGTGATAGAGTGAAGCTGACGAGTTTCGGAAATTCGGATAATCAGGTTCGTCAGATGCTTACCATACGAAATCCGAGGCTGTGGAGCTGCGACTCGCCGGAACTTTATCGGTGCAGCGTGAAGCTTCTTTGCGGGGAGCGCGTATTTGATGAGAGCGCTTTTCCTTTTGGAATCCGTAAACTTACGCTTGATGCGGCGCGAGGGCTTCGGATCAACGGAAAACAGATAAAATTGCGAGGAACCTGTGTGCATCACGACAATGGTATTTTAGGGGCGGCGACCTTCGCGGAGGCGGAGTATCGGAAGTGTGAATTGATAAAGAAAGCAGGTTTTAATAGCATAAGGAGCGCACATCATCCGGCGGGCAAGGCGCTTCTCGACGCGTGTGACAGGCTGGGACTGCTTGTCATGGACGAACTGTGCGATATGTGGACAGTACATAAAAATGATCATGATTTTGCCGATTCATTTCTTGAGGAGTGGCGGAATATTGCGGATGCAATGATTGCAAAGGACTATAATCACCCGTGTGTAATCCTGTATTCGGTAGGAAATGAGATTCAGGAAATCGGGACGGAGCGGGGCGCGGAAATCAACCGGATACTGTGCAATTATCTGCGGGAAAAGGATGCCACGCGCTATACGACGAACGGTATGAATGCATTAAATGCAGCAGGCGCGAAGATGTATCCGATTATGCAGGAGCTTGCGCCGCTTTTGCAGAAGGATGAACAGAATGCAGGAACGAATGACAATTCCGGCAGTAACGGGATCAATAGCTTTATGCGTCTGATGGACGGTGAGGCAGGCGAAGCGTTTGCGAAGCATCCGTTGATTACGGAGGTGCTGCGTGAGAGCAGCGGTTCCATGGATATTATCGGGCTGAATTATCTCACCGGAAGGCATCTGGAGGATGCAAGGCGTTATCCGAATAAATGCGTGCTCCCAACAGAGACATTTCCGGCGGATATTGCAAGATTATGGGAGACGGTAAATGCCTCGCCGCAGGTTCTGGGAGACTTTACCTGGACGGGGTATGATTATCTCGGTGAGGCAGGCTGCGGGATTTTCTACTACGATGGGAAATCCAATTTCGGCAGTCATTATCCGGATCGTCTGGCATATATCGGGGATATTGATCTGGTGGGATACCGCAGACCAATCAGCTATCTCCGCGAGATCGTCTACGGATTCCGCCGCGAACCGTATATTGCGGTCGAGAGAGTTGACAGGTACAAAATGCCACATTCAAAGACTCCATGGATGCTAAAGGATAATATTGCAAGCTGGACATGGCGCGGGTTTGAAGGAAAGCCAGCGGTCATTGATGTGTATTCGGCGGATGAGGAGGTGGAGCTTTTCCTAAACGGTGTGTCGCTTGGGCGGAAGCCTGCGGGAAGGGAAAATGGGTTCACGGCGACTTTTGCGCATGTATATGAGCCGGGAACACTAAAAGCTGTCAGTTATACGGATGGCGTGTCTTTGGGATGCTGTGAACTTGCGACCTGTGGAGAGGAGATCCATGTGCGTGCAGAAGCTTCCAGAACAAAGCTTTCCGCCGACTCGGATGAACTGTCCTACGTGACGATTTCACTGGTGGATGAGAACGGCATGGAAAATCTGATGGAGCAAAGAAGTGTTGTGGTTGCAGCGGAGGGGGATATTGAGCTTCTCGCTGTAGGAAATGCCAATCCACAGGCGACAACAGCTTATGATTCCTGCACATGGGAAACCTACCACGGTTATCTTATGGCGGTCGTAAGACCGGGGGCGGCATCCGGGGAAGGAAAACTCGTAATCTCCGTGGACGGAGTGGAAAAGGAAACGGTTGAATTTCAGGTATCATAGGCAGTTGGGTAGAAAGATGTAAAATAGAACAAAAGTACCATTGTATTTTCCATATACTGTGATATACTGATGAAGTTACAGACAGCAGATGACAATTTTTTCTAAGATAGGGCAAATTGCCGTCTGCTGTACAATCAAATAGCATCGCAGAGTAGACCCATGTGCGTTAAGTGCCGGTTGAACAGGGAGTTGTCAGCCGGACGAAAAGAATTTCTTGCGGTACATGAGTCGCATCCCGCTGCATCCGAAGATAGAATATTATCTCCAGTTGTAGTATGATGAGGTCTGCAAAGGAGGTATTTTTTTTATGAAAAAATTCGTTACTTTGTTCACCGATTCTTACCGTGAATTCAAGTCGGTAAGAACCATCACTACCATGGCAATGCTTGCCGCGCTCGCTGTGATCCTTGGTATGTTTTCTATTGAATACGGACAGTTTATCCGAATCGGATTTTCGAGCATTCCGAACGGCATTGTAGCGTACCTGTTCGGCCCGACCGTGGGCGGTATCTTTGCAGGCGCGCTTGACATCTTAAAGTACATCTTAAAGCCGACCGGACCGTTCTGTCCGCAGCTTACGCTTGTGACGATCCTTGCGGGCGTTCTGTATGGCTGCATGTATTATAAGAAGAAGATTACGCTGCCGAGAGTGCTTGCGGCGAAATTTATCGTCATGCTTGTGTGCAATGTCTTTTTGAACACGCTTTGCCTTTCCGTGTTGTACGGTCAGGTATTCATGGAGATTATTCCACTTCGGGCATTGAAGAATCTGATTATGTGGCCGATTGATTCTGTTATTTTCTATTTGACAGCAAAGGCGCTCGAGAGCATCGGGGCATTTGAGATCGTTCGCCGCGCACGGTCAGTGAATAGCCGAAAATAAAGGGTTAGCCTGCATAGAAAATATTTGTGAAATTTGGAATGATTAAAAAGACGTGATGTGCCTTTTGGGCACCACGTCTTTTTGATTTGGCGTGAGTTAAAGAGGCATTACGCCTCTCGACTTCGTGTGAGTCAAAGCAGCGCTACGTGTTTTGCTCCGTTTTATAAAAGCAATATTTCCACTTGTGAATGTAGTTTGAATGTGCTAAAATACATATCTTGGATTTCTGCACGGGCGTGCGGGGGATGAAGATTCTTTACGATTCCTTTTTCAAAGAGGTCATGAACCCCGAGTATGCGCCGGAGCGCCTGGAGGGATTCTTATGTGCGGTGCTGAAACGAAAAGTAAGGATTCTGCGGGTGCTTCCCAATGATTCTACACGTATTTCGGATGAAGGTTCGCTTCTGATTACGGATATTGTTGTGGAACTTGAGGATGGTGCGCTTGCAAATGTTGAGGTTCAGAAGATCGGTTATGGATTCCCCGGGGAGCGGAGCGCATGCTATTCGGCGGACATGCTCTTGCGCCAGTATAGGAGAGTACGCTCCAGGCAGGGGGATGATTTTTCCTATCGGGATATTAAGAATGTCTATCTAATTGTGATTTATGAGAACAGCCCCAAAGAATTCAGGGAGTTTCCGGAGGTCTATCACCATCGTGCGAGACAGGTGTTCGACAGCGGTTTACAGATCAATCTGCTACAGGAGTTTGTCATGATACCCCTTGACATTTTCCGTGCCCAAATGCACAATAAACCTATAGAAACACCGTTGGAGGCGTGGCTGACATTTCTCGGTGAGGACAGACCGGAGAAAGTGATCGAACTGATTACGGCTTATCCGGAGTTTCAGGGAATGTACGCGACGCTGTATGAGATGTGTCGGAATACGGAGAGGGTGATGAGGATGTTTTCAGAAGAACTGCGGATCTTGGACCGTAATACGGTGAAGTATATGATCGAAGAACAGCAGAAAGAGATCGATTCGTATAAGGAACAGTTACAACAGAAAGACGAAGAACTGAATCGTAAAGACGAAGAACTCGACCGGAAAGAAATGGAACTGCAGGTGGCTATGGAGCGATTAGCACAGTTGGAAATAGAGCTTGCCCAAACAGGAGATTAAGAAAACGAGGAAGATAAGTTCCGGCATGCAAAAGGTTTGAAAATCCCCCCATTTATGATATAATCCCGTCTTTGACAGTTAGTAAAAGAAAAAATCGCTGCATCTCTTGTATTTAATGGGCTGTAGCGATTTTTTCCG